>Ga0315541_1000069_pt1 | contig 93647 bp, 83 predicted proteins | sample SalMarSW160190MG_FD_203095 | JGI IMG/M metagenome (GOLD analysis project Ga0315541, IMG submission 203095) | Salt marsh sediment microbial communities from the Plum Island Ecosystem LTER, Massachusetts, United States - Salt Marsh Sediment SW1601-190 ... | reverse complement strand
TGGAATATTGCATCTTGGGGATAGCATCAGGATTGGAGAATTTACGCTTACAGTCTTTACAGAAGTAATATTGAACGTCTTTGTATTTGCCGTATTTGATTACGTTTTCTGATTGGCAGTATTTACATGCTATCGCTGTTCCCATTTTGGTTCACCTCCACTTCTCAATTCTTGAATACGCCTAGCAATCCTTGTTGAAGCGTAATCTAATAATCCTATTTTATAACGATATATCTTTACCGCTTCACTTAAATCTTGCGATTTGACTTTGTTTAAATGACCATAAAATAGTTCAACTGCATTTATCCCTTTAAGTGCCATATAATAAGCAACTACAAAATCCTTTAACTCCAAACACGGTATAGCACTTTTAATGACTTCTAATTCATCGTCTAATAACATCCACTCAGTATCACTTTCATTCAGTTTTATCTCACTATAATGAAACAAATGCCGATAAAAAGAGTAGATGACGTTTGTATTGTCATCGTAGGTTATTTGTCCGATTGCCTCCGCGTATTCTGTGGGGTTGATAGTTTTAATAGCATCCCATAACTCTTTGGATGATAATGGGGTTAATAAAGCTTCTTTGAGTAACCTGTCTAAACACGGTCTCATTCTATTCAAAATATCAAATATTTTTTCCGGGTATTCTTCTTCATTAATTAATTTTATTCTGTACTTTCGGATTGTATCCCATTCTGCATTCTGTAATTTAGTGTCAATTTGAACTTTCTGTTTTTTTAAGTCGTTATAAGCTAAAAACTGAGCAATAGAAAAACATATAAATATTATGCCTAGTCCTACAGGTAAAGCTATATTTACGTCATGACCCATAAGAACTGGGATTGTCAGACCTCCACCTACTATACCTGCCACGAGCCACCACCAATATTTAAATACTGCTTTGAGGTATCCCTTGATATTTTGCATATTATTCCCCTTAGTCTTTTAAGGGGATTATACCACCAACGATGATTGAGTAATAAGGGGTTTTTAGTAGGATTGACAGGCACTTTTGAGTCTGTGGTGGGCGGTACAGGACTCGAACCTGTGACCCCCTGCGTGTAAAGCAGGTGCTCTAACCAACTGAGCTAACCGCCCGGATGGCGCGCTTGGCGGGGCTCGAACCCACGGCCTCAGCCTCCGCAGGGCTGCGCTCTATCCAACTGAGCTACAAGCGCATCTTGTTTCTTGGTGCCGAGGGGGAGAGTTGAACTCCCACGCCCTTACGGACACTACGCCCTGAACGTAGCGCGTCTGCCATTCCGCCACCTCGGCCCGACTCTTTATTGTAGCAACAAAGGGGAGGCTTTTCAAGATTTCCACACCCACGTGTCCGTTTATGTTTGGTTAAGATGATGTGAGCCAGGCACCAGATAGATAGAAAGAGAGCGGCGTTTTTAATCGGCACCGCTCTCCTTTTTACGTATTTTCTGCTTTATGGCTTAAGGCCAGTACAGCTTTTCGGCTTCCTTTTTAAGCCCGGCACGGAAGTCGGGGTGGGCAATGCCGATAAGCTCCTCAGCTCTCTGGCGCTGCGTCTTGCCTTTCAGGTGGGCGATACCGTACTCGGTGATGACGTAATCACTGATGGTACGCGGTACGGTGACAATCGTGCCTTCCGCCAGCATGGGTGCAATGCGCGAGAGTCTCTTATCGCCGCTGCCGGCGGTGGATGTCATCACCGTGATGCTGCGGCCGCCTTTGGAGAGGAAGGAGCCGATAGCGAAGGATGTCTGGCCTCCGGCGCCGCTGATGACGCGGGGGCCGATGGACTCGGCGGCAATCTGGCCGGCAAAGTCAACGCTGACGGCGCTGTTGATAGCCACCATGTTGTCGTGCTGGGCGATTACCCGCACGTCCAGGCAGTACTCGGCGCTGTGGAGTTCGAAAGCCGGGTTCATGTTGACGAAGTCCATATCTTCCTTGGTGCCGCCGCCGCAGGCGGTAGCTACGGCCTTGTTGGGATTCAGCGTCTTGTGTTTGCCGGTAATAACGCCGTTTCGTATTAACGGGATGATACCCCGCGGCGTCGTCTCGGAGTGCCATCCCAGGTCGGTCTTGTTCTCGAAGGTGCCCAGCGTGCAGCACCATTCGCTGGTAGAGCCCACGCCTACCTGCAACGTATCGCCGTCACGGACGAGCGTGGACACGTATCCGGCAATGGCCTTCTCGGCCTCGCCGGCCTCCACGTTTTTCCTGCCCAGGAGGTCGGTGCTGCCCGGCTGCTTACCCGACGGTGTATGCTCCACGAAATAGTCAATCTCGGAAATGTGGATGTAGTTATCACCGTAGGTGCGTATCAGGTTTTTATTGACCTCGGCGAGGGCTATCTTGGCGTTGCGAATTTCCGTCTTCTTGGTCCAGACGGAAGCGCCGAAGCTGCAATAGCCGTGCTCGTCGGGGGTGGACAGCTCAACCATGACAACGTCGGCCGGGCCCCTATCTTCTTCATGGAAGATGAAGCCGAGCCCGCCGATGGCCAGGTCGCACCGCCTTTCGGCGATTATCTGCCTCACGATGGGCAGGGGGAAGCCTACCTCAATCTTGAAAGACATCTCGAAGACGGGGTCGTACCAGCCGAAGTCCCGCCCCGGCGTGCGCAGGGAGAGCAGCACATCCTCGACTTCTCCCAGTCGCGCTGCCAGTGCCAGGCCCAGGGCTTGAGGCTCATTCCCCTGCACGAAGCAAACACGGTCGCCGGACTTTATAACGCTGACAGCCTCTTCCGGCGTTACCAGCTTTTTTTTGTATTCCTCTTGCCAGCTCATAATCAGATTCTCCATTTGTCATTCCAGCCCCGTATCGGTGTACGGGGTTGACTCCGGCTGGAATCCAGTGGGGCGAGGGAGGTATGGATTCTGGCTTTCGCCAGAATGACACGTTCTTTTTTATTTACTTCCAAAGAAGCGTAACGTTTAAAAAGCTCGGGGAGGGGGAGACAGAATGTGTCTCGCATCCCCTCCCCGAATCCTTTTGCTCAGGTTTAAGTTAATCGAGTTTAGTATCTGACAGCCGAGCACCGGCAGGTCAGGCAGCGCCTGGCCTCGGTAACGCAAGTCTCCTTGTCCTTAAAGCCAAGGTTAATCTCTTTGAAGTTGCTCTTCCGCTTGCTGGGCGCAACGGCTTCTGTCGGGTAGCGTTCCTCTTTCTTGTACTCCCTCAAGTGGAACTGGAAGGCCGGTTCCTCGATGTCGGCGAGAATCGGTTCCGGCGGAGCGGGTGGGAGGTCAACGCCGCGCAGGTAGCAGTCGATAGCTACGGCGGCTTTCTTGCCGTCGGCCGTGGCATCTATCATCAGACCCTGGCCGCGGGCGACATCGCCACCGGCGTAAATACCGGCGACACTGGTCGCCAGGCTGCGGTCGGCGGTATCGATTGTCCCTCTCTTCGTGGTCTTTACCTTGCTACCAGCCATGAAGGAGAGGTCTACCCTCTGGCCAATGGCGGTGATAACCGTATCGGCATCAACCGTCTGGATTTCCTTCTCGTTGTAAACCGGGGCGAAAGCGCCGGCCTTGCTATAGCAGGACGTGCAGCGTTTCAACTCGACGCCCTTGACCTTGCCGCCGCTGGTGAGAATCTGCTTGGGACCCCAGCTCATGTCAACCTTGATGCCTTCTTCCATAGCCTGCGTGACTTCATCTTCCTGGGCGGGCATTTCCTCGGGGCTGCACTCAAGGCAGACCACTTGGACACTGCCGGCACCGAGGCGCAGGGCGCAGGTAGCCGCATCCATGGCGACGCTGCCGCCACCGACGACGACGACTTTCTTGCCGACGGCCGGTTTCTTGCCGCTGTTTACGTCTTTCAGGAAGGACAGGGCCTGGAGGACGCCGGAGGCGTCTTCACCGGGCACATTGAGTTTGGCGCTGTTCTGGGCGCCGGCGGCAACGAAGACGGCACTGTAGCCTTTCTTCTTGAGGTCTTCGGGATTTTTCACGGGGCTGCCGGTCTTAATTTCGACACCCATCTTCTTGATAGTGTCGATTTCCCACTTAACTACCTTGCGGGGCAGGCGGTGCTCCGGAACGCCGAAGGACATCATGCCGCCGGCAGTAGCAGCCGCCTCAAAGACGGTTACGGCGTAGCCCTTCTTGCTCAGGAAGTAAGCGGTGGTCAGGCCGGCGGGGCCGGAACCGACCACGGCAACCTTCTCTTTCTTGGTGATGGGGAGTTTCTCGGGCAGGCACTGTTTCTTGAGATAGTCGGGCAGGCCTTCGTTCATTACCGTATCGGCGATATAGCGCTTGATATCGTTAATGGCGACGGGGTCGTCCAGCTTGCCGCGGCTGCATTCCACTTCACACGGGTGCGGGCAAACACGCCCGAGAACGCCCGGGAAGGGGGTGTACTGCTTCAGGTAGCGGTAAGCCTCGCCAAACTGCCCGCGGGAAGCCATGAGGACGTAGGCATTGATGTCCAGTCCGGCCGGACAGCTGTTCTGGCAGGGGGGCGTGAATGGCTCGGGCAGCGGCCGGAGCAGGTTGCCGGAACTGGTGGTGCTGTACAAAGGCGCGTACTTTTCGCGGCCGATGTTGGGGTTCACAGCGCACCGGATGGCCAGGCCGCGGTTGAACCGGGCCAGACATACGTTGCAGCGCAGGCAGCGGTTGACATCGTCAACCTCGCCCTTTTCCCACTTGCTCGGGGTACGCTGGTCGGCGACGAGTTGTCGGCCCATTGTTATAGCATCGGCCCATTTGTTGCGGAGCACTTCCTCAGCCAGATACGGGTCGTGCTGGCTGGGGACGATTAGAGGTATCTTGAGCTCTTTCTTAAAATGCTTGGCGTGCTCGATGAAGCAGAACGGGTCCTGAGGGAAGAACCATTTTCTGGCTTCGTAAGAGCCGTCGGAAAGGTGGATATAGCTGGCACCGAGCTCCTCGCACCACTTGGCGACCTGTATCAGCTCGTCCTCGTGGATGGCGCCGGGCATATGCTCATCGCCGCTGAGGCGGATGCCGAGGCAGAAGTCCGGGCCGACGCGGCGCCGGGCGCTGACCAGCAGGTTCCTCAGGAAGCGGAAACGGTTCTCCAGCGAGCCGCCGTAGAGGTCGTTGCGCTGGTTGGAGCGCGGCGACAGGAACTGGTGAATCATGTAGCCGTGCGGGCTGTGAAACTCGACGGCGTCAAAGCCGCAAATCCTGGCACCGGCGACGGCGTCCGCGAACGTCCGCTCCATGTAGTCGATTTCTTCAATAGTAAGCACGCGGGGGACGGTAGTGCCGCCTATCGTCTGCGCCCTGGTCTCGTAGCCGCGGGGCATAATCCTCTGGTCATAGTCCTGCGGCCTCTCGGAAGGTATGGCCGAAGGCGCCGGGGGAGTCTCCCCGGAGAGACGGCCTGAGCCCTGGCGACCGAAACTGGGGGTAATCTGGATGAAAGCCCTGGCACCCATCTGTTTCATGGATTCGGCCAGGTTGGACATGCCTTCGTAATAGGCACGGCCGCTGAGGCGCGGGTTGCCGAAGCTGGTAGTCTTGGCGCCCCAGTCGGTGGCGAAGGTACATTCGATGGTGATGAATCCTGCGCCGCCTTCACACCGGGCGGCATAAGAGTACAAGCACTCTTCGGTGATGTACCCGTTGATATCGGCACCGCCGGTGGTGGTACAGGAGCCGCCGATTCTGTTCTTAATCTCTAGCGGCCCGAGCTTGATAGGCGAAAACAGTATTGGGAATTCAGTAGACATGTTTCTCCTTTCCTTATCTGTTTTTATTTTACACGTCGTTTAGACGTATCGATGTCAAGTAGTTTGGCGAGATTTTCGCCGAAAATCATTCCTTTAACCTCGTCGGTTACCGGGGCATAGCCGTAGCCCTTTTGCAGGTCTTCCGACATCTCGAATGTTCTTAGGCCTATTGTCGCTTCCCTGAACAGTCCGCCGGGACCGTAGAAATCGGTCCCCCAGACGATGCGTTCCGGACCGGCAAACTGAATCGCCTCGCCGATGATTTCGGCTAACCGCCGGGGTGCTGCTCTGTACCAGGGCATAATCAGGCTTAAGCTGATGTATACATTGGGATGAGATAAAGCTACCATGTTCAGGTCATGGCACTGCGGCCAGCCGGCATGGAAAGCAACGATTTTCAGGTCGTAGAAGTCATTCACGACGTCATCCAGCAGGACCGGCAGGCAGTATTTAGCCTTGCCCGGGGGGCACCAGCTCCAGCCGGTGTGGATAGTAACAATGACTCCCAGTTCTTCACACCTCTTGTAGAAAGGCCATATCCTCTCGTCGTTGATGTAGGTATCTTCCGGAGGATAGAACTTGAATATCTTGCAGTTTCTTTCCTTTGCCAGGTAATCCAACTCCCAGAGGACATCTTTCATGCCCCTCTTGATAAACGGCCCCAGGTTAGGCTGGACGATAAATCTATCTGGGTACTTTTCGGCGGCGGCCAGCAGATAGCCGTTGGTAGACCATTTGGTGGAATAGCCCGTAGTTTCCATCATGGATTCGGGGAGGATACAGGCCATGTCCACGCCGTAGCGGTCCAGGTAAACGATGAGTTGGTCTTCTTCCGCCAACTCTGATTTTTCGGCTTTGGTTACAGGCAGTTCTTTCCAGTCTTTGGTAACATGGTGGGGAACGGCGTTGAAAGCGCGGGCGGTTTCCGCCGTGCCGTACACCCACTTCCTGTATTCGGGGAAGTAGTTGAAGTATTTCTTGTTCGCCTCGCCGCTTAGATGGCATTCGACGTCTATCTTGAAATAGTCATCTTTGGCGAATTCTGGATATGCCATTGCATTTGCTCCTTATCAGCAGACTACGTAGTCCTTATTTCTTTTTCTCCGGACGGTAGCTCTTGAAGTACTTGGTCTTGTTCAGGCGTTCTTCATATTTCTCGTGCATCTTGTGGAAAGCCTGCCTCTCGCCCATGCCTTCGCGGTCGCGGATGAACATGAGGTCTCTCTCGTCGGGCTCGTAATGAAGGTTGGTGCTGAAAGAGTGATAAAGAATGACCTCTTTGAGGTTGGTCAGGCCTAGCCTGTCCAGCATGTGGCGGCGGGCAAACTTGCCCATGACCACGCAGTCGCGCGGCAGCAGGGAAATGGCGGCAGCCAGGTTATGTACCTCGGACTCCAGGTCCTCTTCGGGGACGGCCTTGGTGACATAGCCGGCTTCCTCGGCCTCTTTACCGCTGATAGTGCGGCCGGTGAGGAGGATTTCTTCGACCTTCTTGGTGTGTCCCATGACCAGCTCGAGAGGCAGGGTGGGCAGACCGCCGAAGGCGAGCCGCTGGCCCATCTGGGAGAACTTGGCGTTATCGGCACTGATAACGATGTCGGCAGCCTTGGTGATGTAGAGTCCGGCTTCGATTGCCCAGCCGTGTACCTGCACTATGACGACCTTGTTGCAGTCAAGTATAGCCTGCGGGAAGCCGTAGAGCTGGTCCTGGTCGGTCTGGAGCCTGATTCTCTGGCTCGGTTTGACACCTTTCTCGCCGCCGTAGACACGGTAGACCATGGAGAGGTCGAATCCGGCGCAGAAGTTCCTGCCGGCACCCCTGAAGATGACCACGTTGCAGTCGTCATCGTGGTTGATTTCCCACATGGCCTTCTTGATATCGCCGGTCATGTACTCTTCGCCGATGCTGATGGAGTTGTTCTTATCCGGCCGGTTCAGGGTGAGGTAGGTAATTTTAGGTTCTTCCTTGTCCTTCTCCATGAGAATTGATTCGAATTTTGGGTAAGCCATACTATTTTTTCCTCCGGTTTTATTTATTATTCAAAAATCATTTATAGTCAGTATCTAAACTTGCTAATCCTTGCCTGTTAATGGATTAGAGCAAGAGAACAAGAGTGCGTGGCTCTAAAGCCACCATGATATATCAACTGCTGTCGAAACCATAAATGGGCTGAGGTAGTGTTATTAGCCCTGGAAGGAGTGAAAATGCTTTTCTTCGTCCTTTGAGCAATCCCATATCACCAGTACAACTTCAATATTCTAATATTCTAAGTAGTCCGGTCGCCTTTCTAGTGGGAGGGGACTGATAATACGCAAACGAACAGGAGAAGTTCTTAAGTAACCGAGAAGTCACCCGTTTTAAATCATGTCCCCTTTATTTGCTTGCCACGATTATCCTGTTTGCAGGAAATTACGCCGTAATAGTTTACCTTAATTTGAAACGTGATGTCAAACGAGAACGCTCTTTAAGGTTAAACCGGGGGGCATTTCTGATTTTTACGGAATGCGTAAACTCTTAAGAGGTGTTATCTGGCGGCCTTACCGGGATTTTCCGTTTTACTTTTAACCTGGTGATGAATACGCAGGAACTGGTAGGCGATTACTCTATCGGTGGGGTCGCCGGGTATATTATTCTCGATGTTCTCAAGCTTGAATTTGTAGAGTTTGGCGATGGCTGCGTAGACGTTATCGGGGTCGACGACTTCGGCCAGTGCCTCGTACTGGGCCAGGGTAAATTCTTGCTTCTCGGTAGTACCGGCTTCCGTGCTTTTGGGGGCTGGTAAATAACATTTTAAGAGGGCTACGGCGTTCTCCGGTTTGGACCGTAATGATTTTTTAAGGTAGCGGTTGGTCTCGCCTCGGGAGCCGTAATGCGACCAGATATGCAGGAACAGGGAGGCGTCTTCGGGGTATTTCAGGTAGAGCGGTTTTTCGCCGGCTATGGCCTTGATTCCGGAGGCAAGCTTTCTCCCGAGAGTTTTCTCTTCCTCGGCGGATAACAGGCGCTGGCCGCCATCTTTTTCTTCGGATGCCGTCATAAAGGCGAAGCTTTTAACGGCGAAAGAAATAGAATCGATTTCCCCGGCCTCACCTGTGGCGCTCGTCGGAGCTGTGAACGGTGTTAAATCCCTGGCGCGGGTTGCCAGGTCTTCCCACAGCTTGCCCAGTCGGTTTCCGATATTTCTGGCCCTTCGGGAGGGACCCGTTAAAGGTCTTGCCAGGGAAGATGAGGCAGGGAAGAGTCTGGCCGGAAGAGGTACTATTATCAGGACAATCACGACCAGTAACAGGGCAGATGTGATGATGATTACGGTGCGGAGATAGTCCGGGACGAGCGGTGCCGGGGGTTCCAGCGGCGGTGCTATGGTGATTATATTCTGCGGGGGTGGCGCCGGTAGCTTGATTACCGGAGGCGGGAACGGCTCGACCAATACCACGGGAACGGGCTCGGATGGTTCCTTTTCAACGGTGAAGTTGGCCAGTATCGACCAGGCACTGGTGACTGGCTTGATAGACCGGATTCTCCAGAAGTAGGTGCCGCCGTAGTCCAGCTCCTGGGTCATGGTAAAGCCGGTAGTGGTAATTCTAACGTCGATTATGGGTGAAGTCATTGAAATATTGTCACTTAACACGAACTGGTATTCGGTAGCACCGGCTATGGGTTCCCAGGAGAATGACGGATTACGGCTTATGTTGGCGCCACCGTTGGCCGGTGTCGATATTCCAGGAACGACTGCTGTTACTGGCTCGATAGAGAAGTGTCTTGACGCGGAATACCTGCTGTAAAGCGGCTTTGTTGTTCGGATTCTCCAGTAATAGGTTACACCGGGCATAAAATTGACACCCGCGTTACCTGGCTGACCTGGTCCGACAAGCGCGAAGGCTGTCGACTCGGATGTAGTTACGGTTACCGTGGTGACATGGATATAAAAATCCTTATCCTGAGCGATTTCCAGTTCATATTCGGTCGTCAGGGAGGGACGCTGCCAGGTGAAAGGTATGTCCTTGGCAATGCCGGTGAGAGCGTTTACGGGGGTGGTGAAGCCTGAGGCGGGTTTTAGCAGTGTAAGTGTTATGTCGATATTGGTAAAGCTGTAAAGTTTGTTGGTACCGTTCCTCTTGACCGCCCATGCTTTTCCCGTACTTGCCTTGAGTGCCTGCGGCTTAGCATCAAGGCACACCGTATTGTCGTCAATGTCGGTGCTTGCTGTCGTGGTGCTGGAGCTCCAGCTGGTCGATGTGGCTGTGGCTGTCGTTGGTGCTATGCATAACCATAACGTACTCTGGCCGGGGGTTGTGGGGTACTCCAGGGCATAGAGCGTATTGCTTTCAATAGCGAGTCCGTAAATGCCACCATTGAGGGTATTCTTGAAGATATCAGTCCATTCGGTGCTGGTGCCGATTTGCCATTTCTTGATATTCCCACCTGCGGTATCGCTGGCAGCGTAAATAATGTGGTTGGTGGAATAGTACTGGTCGGCTATAACCTGAACTTTACCGGCTCCGGCCTCAAGTGTCTGGGTTATTACTGTCCATGATAAGTTGCCGTCAGTAGAATAAGCCACGTAACCGTTCTGACTGCCTGCCAGTATGATGTTAGTGCTGACATTGACTATGGTGGCACCGCTGCCGAGTGTTGTGGAAATACCCGTACTCCAACTGAGAGAATAGTTAAGCGTCTTGGCTACCGTGCCCGCATTATCAAGGGCATAAACAACGCTGGCGCTTTCCACAGCCAAATCCTGGATATTGAGGTTACAATTTCGGGTTTGCCATTGGGTGCCTCCGGCGCCGCTGTTGTAGTAAATGGTCTTGGTGCCTTTTTTAGCCAGGTATATATAATTGGCATTTTCGGGAGCGATGCGTACTATATAGTCGGTAGCGCCTGGCTGGCTGAATACCCTCTGCCAGGAAGAACTCTTCCGCCACAGGCTGAGGTCGTTGCCGTCATCGGTTACCAGGTAGACTTTACTGGCGTCGCCAGCGACGGCGACATCTCTGGCATTGGTAATGGTGGTGCTAACCAGGCTGATATCGTTGAAGGTCGAGCCTTTATCTGCAGAGATTGCGAAGGCGCTTTCGTTGCCCGATGTGCCGGCGACCACACTGTTACCAAGCCAGGCAACCACCACCTTGTCCACGCCACCGGGGCCTTTGGTGGTGGTGACAGAGGTGACGGTTGGTGTGGTGGCTGTGGGGTTGGCACTGCGGTAAACGGTATTGGTATTATAGCTGCCGGCAACCAGATAGCTGCCGTTAAAGGCGACGCTGTGGATTTTAAGACTCGTCTTCAGTGCCGTTTTGGTGGTGTTGACAAAGCGGTAAATCCCGCTGGAGGCAACGGCTCCCTCAACGGTCAGGCCAATGAACAACCGGCGACTGTTATCATCCGTGCCGAGGTAATTCGGCGCTAATGATAACGAAGCCGAAGATAGCCCGGTAATGCCGATGTTACTAACAACAGTGCATGGATAGCTGACATAGCCGGCACTGCTGTTCCATTTTTTAGCACTGATGTCCAGAATCTGGAGTTTGACGTTAGCGCCGATATCCACACTGATGGCGACCATAGCCACGTCTGATGAGAAGCCGGGAGAGAACGCCACGGCGGCTACCTCATCGCCGCTGGTGAAGCCGGGCAGGTTTTTGGTTTCCTGCCAGGTCGGGATAACCGAGCCGATGTTGAAATACCACAGGTTAGCGTTACCCGCCGTATCCGTGCCGGCGGCAGCGATATAATGTATCGCTGCTCTGGTATCCGATATTGCAATATCGTAAATAGCCGCTGCCGGGGTGCCGCCGCTTTCCTGGGGAATGCCCAGGGTATACCAGGTTGTGCCGCCGTCCTCAGTGAGATAGAGTTCCGGCGTGTCGCTGTTGGCGATGACTACGGTATTCTTGTCATCCGGGGCGACAGCTACGAGGTCGGCTCTAATATCAATATTTATAACCGTCCAGCTGACACCGGCATCTACCGACTTGTAGACCACGTTGTCCGAGATACTGTTACCCGGAACGGCGTAGATTGTAACATCGTCGTTGGCCACCTCGAAGTCGCGTATGTCGACTCCGTCCGGGCCGAGGACATTGTTTGTCCTGCCTGGGATGGTCTCGGCTGACCAGACAGCCACGCCGGCAGATGCTGGAGTTACCCATGAAAACATGTTAACCAGCAGTAATATCGCTATGCACGGGGCTGATATTCGCCGTATCTGCTGTTTCATAAAAGTACAGTTATATTACAATCTCCCTGTCTGGCATCTGTCAAGGGTAGGTTGCCTATTTTACATGGGGGTAAGCCTCATTTTTTAGCTCAGGCGGACAGGACACGGCCTGTCTGAGCGCCGCCGGTATATAGCGGCGGCCGGTAACTTTTATTCGCTTTCATTCTGGAGCCTGTCGTAGAGCGCCTTCTCGGCTTCTAAGGCTTCGGTGGGCAGGAGGTTAACCGTACCAGCGGATAAGGCCAGCAAATAAATCCTGGCGGTCTTTTCGATTAGTTCGCAGGCGGTAAAGGCATCGCGCATGGTGCGGCCGGTGCCTATGGCGCCGTGATTCGGCAGCAGCACGGCGTTCCTGTCTCCCAGGGCGGCCACGACATTGACCACCTGCTCACGACTGCCGCTGAGGGCATGCTGGGCCAGCTTTATCCCGCCGCCGAGGAAGACAACCTGGTCATCCAGTATGGGAGGGATGTCCCGGCCGGCCACGGCGACGCCACTGGCAAAGACCGAGTGGGTATGAATTACGGCATTGACGTTTTTTCTGGCCCGGTAGATGCCGATGTGCAGCATCGTCTCCATTGAGGGACGCAGGCTGCCTTCGACTGCCTGTCCGTCAAAATCCACTATCTGGATGTCGTCAGCACCTAGCAAATCGTAGTGCCGTGCGCTGGGGGTGATGGCCAGTAGCTGGCGTTCGCCTTCGGGGGGCAGGCGCAAGCTGATATTACCGGCGGTGCCCACGACCAGGCCTTTTCCCAGCATTTTTTGCGCCGCTTCCAGCACTATCTTCTTTTCTTGACGCCACTGGCCCATTTGGTTTCCCCCGCCCGGTGTGGGCTGGCTTTTCAAGAGTGGACTGCACACCGGGAGCCGTGGTGTATCCTTCATTCTAATATAGACGGGCTCTATAGTCCACTTTTACGGACAGGGTTCTGCCGGCACTGAGTTGATAACTATGCCTCTTTCATTGACAGGTATAATCGGACGATGTTATTATAGTTTATATAGTTAACTATTTATATTGTGAACTAAGTCCTGTAAAGTAAGGCTGGAGATGAGAAAAAGCTTTCTGGACAGCGTTGTAGAAGACCTGCTTTCTATCACGCCTTTAATACGCCGCAACATCCAGAGGAAAGTGGTAAGGACCGCCTTTGCGCAGGTTGAAGCGGATATAACTCTGCCTCACCTGGAAATTATGAAGGCATTGCAGATGGAGGGCACCAGACATATTGCTGAGATAGGGGAGCGACTGCAAATACCCAAGTCCCAGATGACCCACCTGATTGACAGGCTGGAAGACCTGGAAATTGTCGCCAGACACGCGGATACCACCGACCGGCGGATAATCAATATCATGCTTACCGATAAAGGCAGGCGGATAATAGAGGAACTGGACCAGGTGATAAAGAGCAGTATTAAGGTAAAACTGTCTTTTCTCACCGAAGAAGAATTACGGGAACTATCCGTTTCGCTGAAAAAGCTCGGGGATATACTCTCCAAATTGTAGAAACAAGATAGATAAGGGACAAATATTTGGAAGCTAAGGAATTACCATCGTATCAGAGTTCACTGCCGAAACGCCAGGTGATTGCCGCTATGGGGGGCACGATGCTATCGATGTTCCTCGGCTCGATATTCATGACCATCACGGCGACGGCTATGCCCAGAATCATTACCGACCTGGGCGGCTTTAGCCAGTACACCTGGGTATTTACATCTTACATTATTACCGAGACCATTGCGTTGCCGCTTACCGGCAAGCTTTCCGACATGTACGGCCGGAAGTGGTTCTTCGTCATCGGCATGAGTATCTTTGTCGTGAGCACTTTCCTCTGCGGCACCAGCCAGTCGATGAGTCAGCTCATCATCTTCCGGGCTTTGCAGGGGATTGGCTTCGGTGTGATGTCGGCGCTCGGTTTCATCGTAATTGCGGACATTTTCCCACCGGAGGAAAGGGGCAAGTACGGGGGGCTGATGGCCGGTGTCTTCGGCATTTCTACAATCATCGGGCCGACTCTGGGTGGATATCTGACGGACGCCCTCTCCTGGCGATGGTGCTTTTTCGCTCCTTTACCCGTCGGGATAATCATAATCCTGCTGTTTATATTCATGTTTCCGCAAATCAAGGCCAGTCATGCAAAACACAGGGTAGATTATGGCGGCGTGGTGACGATGACCCTGTTCATCGTGCCGTTGATACTGGCGTTAACCTGGGGCGGCGTCGATTATGCCTGGAGCTCACCGATTATACTCGGCTTGCTGGTTTTCTCGGTGGTAATGCTGGCCACCTTTATCCTGATTGAAAGTCGTGCTGAAGAAGCCGTGATACCCCTGAGACTCTTCAAGAACCGGGTGGTGGCGGTATCGTCAATAGTGAGCTTCTTTATGGGTGCCTCGTTTTTCCCCGTGATTAGCTTTGTCCCTCTCTATTTTCAGGGAGTCCTGGGGGCTACGGCTACCGCCATCGGCGGTTTTCTGACCCCGATGATGCTGAGCGCTGCCGTTGGTAGCTTCATCTCCGGGCAGTTGCTATCCCGGGCCGGCGGACGCTACCGTTTTCAGGGTAGTGTCGGCTTCATCATTACGTGTGTGGGGTTTTTCCTGCTTTCCAGAATGACAGCCGAGACCAGCTATGCCACCGCGATATTCAACATTGTTCTTATTGGCCTTGGCAACGGTCTTATTATGCCGATTCACACCATTGCCGTTCAGAATACGGTACCATATTCGATTATGGGTACGGCTACTTCCATGATAACGTTGCTGCGGCCTCTCGGTGGTGTTGTCGGCCTGGCAATAGTCGGTTTGATATTGAATAATACCTTCGCCTCCTCATTCATCGGTAATCTTTCTCCCGCGGTGAAAGCCGTTGTCTCACAGGAACAGCTGGCGGCGATAGTGGACAATCCCCAGGCCCTGGTGAATGTGGAAGCACAGGCTCAATTGCAGGGCCTTTTTGCGGGCATGGGCAGTCAGGGTACGGTACTTTTTGAGCAGATGCTGTCGACGCTGCGGGATGCCCTGAATTCCGCTTTAACGCAGGTTTTCGCCGTATTCTTGATTGTGGCCTTTCTGGGCTTAATAGCTAACTTCTTCCTCAAGGGAATCCCGCCGTATAGAAGCAAACCGGGTAAACCGGCTCCTGAATCTAAAGGCTAATATGGAAGGCCGGTATACGTTGACGGTATCAATTATACTATTGAGCTAACTTTATCCCGGGTTTCTGTATCGCAATATGGGAAAACGAGGAGTCCTCGGTGGCTCCGTGCCAGTGAACCTCGCCCGGCGGTATGAACACGCCGGTGCCGGGTGTCACGACCTGCTCTTCGTCCCGCGTGGCCACAATACCTTTTCCCTCGGTGACATAGAGGATTTGTTCGAAGGTATGGGTGTGAAAATTTAGCCTGGCCCCGGGACTGAAGGTAACCAGCAGGACTCCAAACCCTCCCGTGTCTTCGGGGTCAATCAGTGTCTTCCTGTAGACCGGACCCTTGCCCACGATTTCATCACTGGTTTCGACGGCTTCTACGTTATCGCTATTGACAACTATCATTTTCCCTCCTGAAAATCTTTGTTAAAACTATTTTTCTACTCAGGTAAACGTACTTTTACTCCGACGGTATCTTCCAGGGGTAAGATTACGGCATCGACCCCTTTATCTTCAAAACCAGCCGCAATGGTATCTTGGAGGTCTTTTTGCACGGCGGCTCCCACCGGAAGCGGCACGCCGTATTCCTCGCCGAAGGCGAGCGCCAGGCTGATGTCTTTGTAAGCCAGGCCGACCTTGAATCCCGGTTCGAAATTGCCCTTGAAAACGGTATCGGGATATTGCTGTGCGCACCAGTTATTGCCGGTGCTGACTTTAATTATATCCAGCAGCACTTCCGGGTTAATACCGGCCCGGGCGCCGAGCATGAAGCCTTCGGCGGATATCGAGTTGCAGGCCAGAGAAATCAAATTGTTAACGAGCTTGGCGATGTTCCCGCAGCCCACGCTACCTACCGGGAATATTCTTTGTCCCATGGTTTCCAGGACTTTTCTTACCCTTTCCAGGGAAGCTGAATCACCCCCGACCATGATAGCCAGAGTGCCTGCTTCGGCGCCTTTGGTTCCACCGCTTACCGGTGCGTCCAGTACGGCCACTTCCATGGTTTTGGCATCTTCCGCTATTCGCCGTATGGTGGAGGGAGAGCCGGTGCTCATATCTATGTAAATATCTCCGGCTTTCCACCCCGACTTAAGGCCGTTTGTTCCGTATACCACCTGCTCTACATCCTGCGGAGTAGGCAGCGAAGATATAACTACCCGGCATGACTTGGCTACATCTCCGGGCGTGTCGCCCCATCTGGCTCCTCTTTCCAATAGAGGAGTCGCTGCCTCTTTTTTCAAATCATGTACGGTAAGATTATATCCAGCTTCGAGTATTCGGCGGGACATGTGTTTCCCCATCTGCCCGATTCCTATAAAGCCTATATCCATTGCCACCTCCGGTATTATAAATGTGCGTTAAAATGACTCAGGCGTTTCCTGAGTATTACGGCACTACTTTCAATATATCATAGGGCCAGGCATTGAGGCTCCCGTCCATGAACCTGACATTTTTAAAGCCGGGCCCCGTCGAGTATTCGCTGCGCCTTGCTCTGGCGGCTGCCCTGGGGCCGCAGGCCGTGCCACCGATAATCACTATATGATTCTGTTTTACCATGTCGGTACCTCCGGGGACTCGGCATTTGATGATAAATGAAAAGAGGGAGTCCGCCTGGTACGGGACTCTCTCTCTTTCAAAAACTCATTTCATTCAGTTGGTGTACGCTACGTTTACCTGGAAAGAGGTATGTCTCCCAGGTTTGCGTCTTTTTCCGTGCTGATTTTATCGAACGTCTTGGCGGCGAAACCTTTCGCCTCTATCTTCAGGGAATAGACGCCGTCTTTCAGCCCCTCGAACCAGAAGTCGCCGAAGCCGTCCGTGCTGGCCGTCAGCTTGGTGCCGTTGCTGCTTAAAGTGCAGGTGGCGCCGATGACGACCTCTTTTTCAATCGGGTCGTAGACCGTGCCGGCGATGAACTTCTTGGGGATATTCAGGTAGTGTACCCTCGGTTTAGCGTCCAGCTCGGGCTTGAGTACCTCGGCCTTGGCAATCATGTCCTTGAACTCGGACTCTTCGCCGAACTTGATAGCCTCGGTGGGGCAGGCATCGACGCAGCGGGGTATCGTCCACTCGCCGCTGTCGAGCAGGTGGGCGCAGCCGGTGCACTTCTGAGCGATGTTGAGGTCTTCATTAAAGAAGATGGCGTCGTAAGGGCAGGCGTCCACACAGGCCCGGCAGCCAGTGCATTTCTCCGGGTCGATAATCACCAGCCCGTCGTCCCGCTTGTAGATGACACCCTCAATGGGGCAGGCCGGTATGCATGGCGCCTCATCGCAGTGCTGGCAGAGAACCGGGATGTAGTGCATCTTTACCTTGGGCACGGTCCCCCGGATGAACTCATTCATCTTCATCCAGAACTGGCCGGTATCCGGCTGGGGCCTGGCATAGGGTGTCCAGTCGTTGCCGACATGCTCGTCCTTGCAGGCAATCTGGCAGCTGTAGCAGCCGTTGCAGATTCCAACATCTATTACGAAAACCTTCATTTAGTCCATACCTCCTTCAACCCAGGCGTTAAAACGCAGTCCGGCCGCCTGGTCGTATTCTCTCTTGTAGGCGTCATCGAACGCCTTGGGGTCCATCTTGCGCCATTCCTCGTAGTCCTTCTCGGTGACCTTTTGAACATCGACCAGGTAACCGCTAGTGGCCTGGCCGACGGCGTTCCGGGAGGCAACGCCATAGGGGGCGATGGTATTGATGGCGCCGCCGCGGTCGACCCAGCCCGGAACGAGCGGGTCGTGGCGGGCGCCGTGGTCGACGTAGGCAACGCCGGGCATCACCCTCTCCAGGACACGCGCGCCGACGAGGACGATGCCTCTCTCGTTGAATACCTTGACGATATCTCCGTCCCTGATGCCCCTCTTTTCGGCGTCTTTGGGGTTAATCCAGATTGGCTCGTATTTATACCCGTCTTTTGCCAGCACCTTGCAGGTCGCCACTTCTCTTGTCCAGGTAATGTCGTCGCCCTGGGCGTGCGTGCGCCAGCGGCCATGGTTGGACATGAGCAGCAGCGGGAACATGGCGGCCCTTTCGCTGGAAATCCTCTCGTCGTGCGTTTCGCTCTTTTCAATCCACTTCGGAATGGGCGGCCTTTCCTTGTCGTCCGGGAAGTGCTCCGCCAGCCTGGCCGAGTAGAACTCCAGCTTGCCGCTGGGAGTCTTCAGCGGGTTGTTATCCGGGTCTTCATAGAATTTTCTTAAGCCGGGCGGGTCGCTTTCCCAGTCCTTGGCGGCCGGGAAGACGAAGTATTTCTTCTCCATGAAGTCATCCCACTTGATAAGGTGTTCGATTTCCATATCGTCGAAGACCTGTTTTTGCAGGTCCCGGGTTGTCTTGCGCTCGCTGAACTGGTCGCCGTAGCCGAGTTTCTTGGCGACTTCCAGGACTACCTCGTAGTCGCTCTTGGACTCGCCGACAGGCCGAACGGCCTGCTCCATAATAGCCACGCTGTGGAAGTTGACACCCTGTCTGACATTGGTGACGATGTCCTCTACCTCCAGTGTGGTGTTGGAGGGCAGGACGACATCGGCGATAAGGCAGTCGTTCTCCAGCCAGGGGTGCTGGGCGACGACCGTTTCAATCTTGGGGTTGCGGAAGGCTTCGATTGTCCAGTTGCCGTGGTTCCAGCAGGTGATGCGGCAGGGGGTATCCGTCCATATCATGTGGATTTCATAGCCACCCTCTTTCAGAGGATAATTGTACTCGATGAACTGGTCTTCGGTCGGTGTTTCGATAGCGCCGCTGCCGTAGAAGGTTAGCGGCGGTTCATCTATAGCCTGCTGTATCCATGTTTTGGGGATAAGCTGTTTGCCCCAGGCCCGGATGGTGGTGGCGATGGGTTTGGTGATGCGCTCGGAAAGTTCCGGGTTAAAGAACCGGGTGCTCCGCAAGCCTTCGGCACGGGGCATGCCGGTGTAGGTTATCTGGCTCTGGTGGACGCCGGGTCCGCCGAGTCCCTGCATGCCGAGCAGGATACATTCCAGCCGGCCGGGTTCGTGGGAGAACGGGCCGCGGACGTAGGAACCGCCGAAGTAGTGGGCGATGGATACTATCTTTTTGGCCCACTCCCTGGCAAAAGCCTTAATCGTCCATTCCGGAACGCCGCATTTCCTGGAGGCCCATGCCGGGGTCTTGGGGATACCGTCTTCTTTACCCAGGACGTAGTCTTCGACCTTGTCCATGCCGACGGCGTGCGTTTTTATATATTCTTTATTGTAGGTGCCTTCGGTCACCCACATGTAGATGATGGCCAGCTGCAGGGCGGCATCGGTGTTGGGGAGGACCGGAATCCATTTATCGCCGTGGACGGCGGCGCCATAGTTGAGGTCGGGGCAGACGTATACCTGTTTGATGCCGACTTCCGTCCAGAAGTAGCAGAGTCGCGTGGCGCACTGGCCGGTGAACCCCCAGGGGGTTGTCTCCGGGTCGCCGCCCCAGAACAGGACCATATCGCAGTTTTCGGACATGTCCTTGACGATGTTGTTGGCGGGGTCCATCATTCCCTGGATACCCTGTCCCCAGACATGCTTGGAGCCCCAGTACCAGCCTTCCCAGCTATCGGGGTTACGCACCTGCTGGGTGAAGCCTCCCATCATGTCGAAGAGCCTCCCGGAGTGGCCGTGCGGGGTATTGATAGTCTTGCACTCGCCGTGTCCGTCGCCCTGTACCAGTATGGCCAGGGGGCCGTACTCTTTGTGTATCCTCTTGACCTCGTTGGCCAGCAGGTCGGAGGCTTCTTCCCAGGAAATTCTCTGGTACTTGCTCTTGCCGCGGTTCTGCGGGTTCCTCTCGCCGTTGGGGTCCCAGTCGACCCTCTTCAGGGGGTATTTAATGCGGTTGGGTGAAAAAGTCCTCTTCTTATAGGCCAGAGAGAACGGAGAAGGGACCGACTTGAAAAGCGGTTTATAGTCCTTGCCATTCCTTGTAATTTTCCAGGGTCGGAACGACTCGCGGTCGTACTTCCAGTCGTAGTGAAACGGTCGTATCCTGACCACTTTACCGTCTTTAACGTCAACGGCACATTCGCCCCCGCCCCCGAGCAGACCGCCGAGAGCCAGGGCTTTAATTACCGTTTTATCTGGCTTGACATCAACTTTATTGCCTTTTCCGTCAGACATTTCAGTCACTCTCCTTCTATGAATTCGTTTGCAATTATAATACGCAGTTGCAGTTTTTTATAGGCGCGATGACCGAATCGGATTGGATGTGAATTATAAAAACGCGATATTTTGCGCAATACTCCTAAAAGCTACAATAGCGGGCTTCTTCTTGTCAAGTCAGAATGGCTGGTTCCAGCTCCGTGGGAATTACGCAAACCTATAACGGATATCGCCAATATATCAATAACAAGGTTTTGTTTCCTGAATATATTACTTATTGTGAGCAGATTGGTTTAGCTGATAGCGCATAAAGTTAGCGTGAAAATAGTTGAAACTTGCCAATTCTGACGGTATTGACGAACGTTATGTTCATTACGTTGTTTATGAAATTGTTCTACCTGAGGAGTAATTGTTTATGGTTTGTTCACGTCGTGACTGATAACGTATTAATACACCGATATTTAAACTGATTTTATAAAGCAGGAGGTTTTTACTGGGGTAAATATGGAACAAAGTATATTGATAACTACCTCATATACACTAATAGAGGTTCTAAATTTTACGCGATGGGTACATTCAATTTAATAAAGTTTTTCTAAAGTTGGGAATCCGATTCATTTCTGCAGTGTTCTGTGATGATTTTGAGAATATTCAGGGCTGAATTGTGATTTAGTATTGATGTGGTCTACTTAGACTTGGACTGGTGAAACAAAGGGGGGCTAAAAATGACCGGACAGCAGCTTGATGTGAATATCTTCCTTAAGAAAGGTAGCCCTGCGCAGAATATCAAATACCCCGTGGTGAAGGCGGAAAACGACAGGGTGTGGCTTAAATACTGCGGGTTCCTCGACCTCGACCTGCCGCAATTCATGTCCATTCAGGAGTCGCTCTTGCTGCAGCAGCTGGAGAAGGTTGCCCGCTGTCCTCTGGGGAAAAGGTTGATAGGCAACAGGACTCCTGCAAGCGTTGAGGAGTATCGCCAAATGGTGCCTTTGACCACCTATGAGGACTACCTTCCCGAGCTGGACCCCGGCGACATGCCGTCTCTGCCCGAAGAGCCCCATGTCTGGGCAAGCACGTCCGGGGCGGCGGGCGGTTGCCGCCGGGTTCCCTACACGCTTGAAGCGTACCATCGGTCACTCGATAATTTGATGTCGGCGTTCATTCTTGCCTGCTCCCGACAAAGAGGTCGGAGTTCCCTCGTGGAGGGTGACCGCGTCCTGTATAACGTGGCTCCCGCACCTTATCTCTCCGGTATTCTGGCTTCCGGGGCGAGCAAGTTGTTCAATCTCCGACCGGTAATGTCGCCGGATATACATGACGGCATGGATTTCCGGGAGAAGATAACCAGGGGTTTCGAGATGTCTTTAAGGACCGGCGTGGATATCATGGTAGCCATGACCGGCGTCCTGGTGAAGACAGGCAATGAGTTTAACCAGATGTCCCGGAAGAGCAAGGTGTCCAAGCATCTTATGCATCCCGGCGAACTCTGGAGGGTCTTGCGGGCGTTCCTGCGGAGCAGACTTGAGAACAGGAGCGTATTACCCAAAGACCTGTGGCCGGTGAAAGCCCTCATCGGCTGGGGAATCGATACCAGCGTCTACCGCGACCTGGTATACAAATACTGGGGTGCCTACCCTTACGAGTTTCACGCCTGCACGGAGGCTGGCATCATCGCCGTACAGAACTGGACCCGGCGCGGCATGACGTTCATTCCGCACTCCAACTTCTTCGAGTTTATCCCGGAAGCCGAGTGGTTGAAAAGCCGGTACGACGTTTTTTACGAGCCGCGTACCGTTCTTCTTCCCGATGTTAAGCCCGGCGAGCGGTACGAACTGGTCATTACCAGCTTCTACGGGATGCCTTTCGTCCGGTACCGGCTGGGTCACCTCGTCCGCATCACGGCTTTAGAAGATGAAGAAGCGGGGATTCAGCTGCCCCAGATGGTCTTTGAGGCCAGGGCGGACGACCTGATTGATATTGCCGGTTTCACCAGGGTGAGTGAAAAAACGGTTATGCAGGCAGTTGCCAACGCTGGCGTAAATTATGAGGACTGGATAATCCGAAAAGAGACCCGGGAGGGCAAGCCGACTCTTCACCTCTATATTGAACTCAATGGCGGCAACGGGAAGGCGGACCTGGCGTCGGTTCTTCATGGCGAGTTGATGAAAACGGACCCGGGCTATCACGACCTGGCCGCCATGATGGGAATGCGGCCGCTGGAAGTAACGGTGCTCCGTCAGGGTACCTTTAAGGACTACTACCGGGAAAAGCAGGAGAACGGCTCGGAACTGGCGCAGCGAAGGCCACCGAGAATGAACACCCCGGATGGCGTTGTCGAAGAGCTACTCGGTCTGGAGGGTAAACGGATGGTGCACGTTGCTTAAGGACAATATGTTTTATCGGAGAACACCTATGGATTCGGAGAACCGGGTTTGAATACGTATTTGCTGATACCCTTAATCGAAGTGATATTCTGCATGGGACTGCTGGTAGTCCTGATGATTAGCGGCAAACGCCATATTGCCCGAAGGCCTTTTTCGGTGTTCCTGTTTTTCATGACGCTGTGGGGCTTTCTCATCTTCATGATGCGCGCCAGCCCTGACATGACGGGCGCTTTATTGTGGGAAAAGTTCGTGTTCTGGGCGATTCTGAGTGCCTCGCTGTTTTTCTACCGGTTTACCATTTCTCTTACCGGTGCCAGGCCGAATAAGTATTTTATATACCCGATGTATATTTCTTATTTTGTGGTTCTCGGCCTGATTCCGACGGGACTGGTGGTCAACGGTATGCAGATGATGTGGTACGGCAAGGCCCCCATCATCGGGCCTCTTTTCCCCCTCTACGTACTATGCGCCTACGTGCCCATCGTGCGCAGCGCCATGTTGCTGATAAGACACTTCCGGCGTACCCGGATTATCGATGAAAGAGTCCGCGCCCAGTATATCACCGTCGGCGTCGGCGCCATGTTTATCGGCGCAACTACCGACTATCTGCCCGTTCTGGGCGTAAATATGTATCCCCTGGGTATCATCGGCAATATCCTGTTCTGCTTGGTAGCAACCACGGCCATGCTGCGACACAATCTCCTGGAAGTGAAAGTAGTCGTACGAAAATTGGCGACCTATTCGCTGACGAGTGTGCTGATTTTCGGGGTATTCGGCAGCCTTATCTACCTGTTGAGCCATTTTTTCCGGGATTTCATGAGCCCCGTATCCCTGACGATAACCATTGTGGCTGTTTTTATTGCCGCTTCGATATTCCAACCGGTACTTTCCCGTTTACAGCATATGGTCGACAGGTGGTTTTTCCGGGAAAGGTTTACCCACATCCTGACCCTGAGACGGTTTAATCAGGAAATTAAAGGCGACCTCGATCTGGAGCAGCTGTCTTCATCGCTGGTCACAGCGGTGGCCAACGGAATGCAGAGCCAGGGCGTTTACCTGCTCCTGCCTTCGCCGGCAAACGGTAATTACTCCACCTATATGTACTCTGGCCGGAAGAGCCAGGGGCGACTGCATTTTTCAGCTAGCAGTCCGCTCGTAGCTACCCTGAAACAACAGCACAATATCGTCGATATCACTGATCTGGATGTTATTCCATCGCTCATCAGCCTCACGGCCTATGACCGGCAGACCCTGGAGAAGAACGGTATTGAGCTTCTGGTGCCCCTGAAGAACAATGGGCATCTGGCCGGTATGCTGCTCCTCAGCGGCAGAGTACCGGATGAACCCTACTCAAAGGAAGATAGGCGGCTGCTGGAGATGGTTGGGGCTGACGTGGCGGTCAATATCGATAACGCCAATCTCTATGAGAACATGAAGCAGAAGCACAGCGAGCTGCAAAAAGCGATGGACGGCGTTATCCATGCCATATCACTGGTGGTTGAAACCAGAGACCCGTACACCGCCGGCCATCAACGGCGGGTGGCGGAACTGGCGCGGGCTATCGCTAAAGAGATGGGCCTCTCCGAGTGGCAGATAATGGGGATTCATGTCGCCGGGCTTCTCCACGATATCGGCAAGGTAGCCGTACCGTCCGAGATTCTCAACAAGCCCGGTAAAATAACCGAAAACGAATTCAGTATCATTAAGAATCACTGTCAGGTCGGCTACGCTATTCTACAGAGGATAGATTTCCCCTGGCCGGTTACCAGGGCGGTTCTCCAGCACCACGAAAGACTGGACGGGTCGGGTTATCCCGAGGGCCTTTCCGGAGAAGATATTATCCTCGAAGCCAGGATTCTGGGCGTGGCCGATGTCGTTGAGGCCATGTCGTCACACCGGCCTTACCGGCCAGCCCTCGGCCTGGATAGCGCCCTGCAGGAAATATCGCAGGCCAGAGGTATTCTCTACGACACCGAAGTGGTGGATGCCTGCCTGGCTCTACTGAAGAAGAACGAGCCCAAGTTCGAGCGGATAATGGCGGCCGCGGCCGCCAATACCGATTACGCACTGGAAACGGTGCTGAAATAAGAAGTTAATCATCGGGCGGCTCTAATACCGGCTCGCTGTACCAGAAAAAATATAGCAAAGGAGGACGTTAATAAAATGAAAAGGAGAATGCTGTTTATCAGCCTGGCGCTGGTACTGGCTCTGACAGCGCTGATGCCTGGCGCGGCCCTGGCGGCAAAACCGCAGCCGTTTTACGCTGCCGGCGTTATTAGCGGTATTGAAGATACCGTGATTGGCGATAATGCCTTCCCGGCAGGTGAGAGCGGCAGGTGGAGGGTGGTCGACCGTGAAATCACGGGCCAGCTATCCGGAGATGTCAGTGGCAGCTTTGTTATGACCTACAAAGCCAATGTCGAGCTGGCGACCCAGGCCGGCAACCTGCACGGTAGTCTGGTGGTGGACGACGCTAACTTTAAGGTCAATGGTAAGATACAGCCGCTGGAAATGGTTCCGACGCCTCTTGGCATCGACCTGCCGAAGCTGACGATTACCGGTCACTGGAACCTGGACGGCAAAGGCCCGGGAAACGGTGATTTTGAGGCATGGGTTATCTTCATACCCGATGAGTATGGCCATGTCGTGATGATAATAGCCAGCTCATTTGTCATGGAAGGTAAGTAGTAGCTTAAAGCTACCGTAAGTAAAGCACTGTATTCCGGAATCCCGGGGTGGTGGTTCTCCAGCAGCTATGCCGCCGCCCCGGGGGTAACGGGGAGTAACAGTGTGGCGCCGGGCTGGCGCTGCAGGTAAGACCTGGTATAGGTCGCCGGGAAGGAATAAATCACCTGTGCTTTGCGGTGCTCCTTGCAGAAGAGGAATACGCCCACGACCTGCGGCTTCGTCCCGAACGGCCCGATAACCATATTGAACGAGTCCCTGGTCTCATCGTAAATGGCATCCAGTACCGTCTTGACGGCGTAAGGGTTATCCGCCGGCACGTCTCTAACCTCTACCGATGACTTCGAGAGCAGGTCGGCATTGTTCTGCCGGGCGTATTTAAGGTAATCGGGATTGCCGGTGCGCGGGGGATTGGTTATCAGCGCAATCGTCCTGGCCGGATTATACTGCTTCCATATCGCCAGGGCCCGCTCCGGCTCAAAACCGAGGAAGACAACCAGTGCCATTTCCTTGTCCATAGAGGGACTGCCGAAGTAATTAGGTATGGTGGTAATCTGCTCGATGCCGCGGGTCAGTTTGGTGGGCAGGTATCGCTGGGTGGTGTGAAGCAGGCGCGGTATGCCCAGTTCCCTTTCTATTACCAGGAAGTGTAACAGTTCCAGCAGGTATATCTTGGTAAAGCCGCTGATATCGACGGTAACAAAGGGCCCACCATCGGTATTCAGTTTACACTGTTTCAGGATATTCGCCATCTGCTGTATCCCATCCACGGGGTTTTCCCGCTGGCAGGAAATAACGAAGATACCCTCCGTGGTCCTTTTCCGCAGCTCGGTTTGAAGTCGGAACATGTTCTTTTCAACCTGTTTCTTATAAAGCGGCTCCTCGACGTTAAAGATGACGGCATACTTCGTCAGGAAGTCGACACCCATGGTAGCAGAACTGGAAAGGCACCTCTCTTCAAAGCTGGAGGAACAGATGAAAAGGTCGTCGGCGCCGCGTGTATTTAACCTGGGCAGGGATTTAATCTCCGTTGGTTCCGTAACCGCGTTCATTGCTACCTCCATTGAGGTTATCTTTTATTGCAGTACGATATATTTACTGACACTATAATCAGGTTATGGCATGTTGTCAATGTTCTTTTCGTGAGCATCTATGGCCGTGGTTCTTACCCCCGTCCGACAGGTAATTCAACATAATCATGGTATCTTAGCTATTATTTAACATTTTTTATGGTATAATTAAGGTAATGAAGGGATGTTTTCTTAAATAGGGGCGTAGTATGAAATCGAGCTGGAAGCGTAATAGTTTAATATACATCGTCATTTTACTGGCGGCTATCCTCCTTTTTTCCTTCCTGATGCCGGGCTCCAGTGAACCGGAAGAAATCCCACTGAGTCAGGCTATCACCATGTCACAGAACAAGGAGATAAGCGAGATTGTAGTTGACGAGGAAGCGCTGCTCATTACTACTCTCGAAGGGAAAGAGCTGAAAACAGCCATAGGTAATCTTACTGTGGTTGACCTCCAGGACCTCGGACTTAAACTCCCTGACGGTGGCTTTGAAATAAAAGCATCGGGTGGGATTAACTGGGGTGGACTTCTGATAAACTTCTTACCGCTTCTGATTTTTGGGGCGCTGCTGTTCTTCCTGTTCCGGCAGGCGCGTGGGGCCAACAGCCAGGCCATGAGCTTCGGCCGCAGCCGGGCACGGCTTTTCCCGGCCAACCGGGCCACGGTCACCTTTGCCGATGTCGCCGGGGTGGAAGAAGCCAAGCAGGATATGCAGGAAGTGGTGGAATTCTTGAAGGCGCGGGAGAAGTTCCAGACTCTGGGAGCGCGTATCCCCAAAGGCGTGTTGCTCATAGGGCCCCCCGGCACCGGCAAGACGTTAATGGCAAGGGCGGCAGCCGGTGAAGCCGATGTTCCCTTCTTCTCCATCAGCGGCAGTGAGTTCGTCGAAATGTTTGTCGGCGTCGGCGCCTCCAGGGTGCGTGACCTTTTCGACCAGGCCAAGCGTAATACACCATGCCTCATCTTTATTGACGAGATTGATGCCGTCGGCCGCCAGCGCGGCACCGGACTGGGCGGCAGCCACGACGAGCGCGAGCAGACACTCAACCAGATTCTGGTGGAGATGGACGGCTTTGATACCAATACCAGTGTTATCGTTATAGCGGCTACCAACCGACCCGATATCCTCGACCCGGCTTTGCTCCGTCCCGGCCGCTTCGACCGGCGGGTAATGTTGGACCTGCCAGATATCAGCGGGCGGCTGGCGATTCTCAAGGTCCACACCAACGGTAAACCGCTCGCCAAGAGCGTCGATTTGGAGGTTCTGGCAAAAGGAACCGTGGGCTTCAGCGGCGCCGACCTGGCCAACCTGGTCAATGAGGCGGCTATTCTGGCGGCCAGGCGTGATAAGAGGAAAATAGGTATGGAGGAGCTCGATGAGTCCGTGGACAGGGTGATTGCCGGTCCGGAACGGAAGAGTCGCAAGATAAGCCTCAAAGAAAAGGAAGTCATCGCCTATCACGAAGCCGGTCATGCCCTCGTGGCCAGGATGCTGCCCAACGCCGACCCGGTGCATAAAATCTCCATAGTGGCTCGCGGTATGGCTCTGGGCTACACCAAACAACTGCCGGCGGAGGACAGGTATCTGACCACGCGTTCTCAGCTTAAAGACAGGCTGGCCACCTTTCTCGGTGGTCATGCTGCGGAAGAGTTGATCTTTAATGAAAGAACAACGGGTGCCCACAACGATATTTCCCAGGTGACGGCCTATGCCCGACGCATGGTTACGGATTTTGGCATGAGTGATAAACTGGGCACGAGGACCTTCGGCAACAAACAGGAAATGGTCTTCCTCGGCCGTGAAATCTCCGAGCAGAGGGACTACAGCGAGAGGTTCGCCCTGGAAATCGACCGGGAGATTAACAAACTTATTGATGAAGCCTACGGTACGGCCATGAAAGTGCTGACCGATAATAAGTCGAAACTGGTGTCTCTCGCCGAGAAGCTGATTAAGCGCGAGACCCTCGAGGGTGAGGAGCTTGAAAAATTCTTCGAGAAACTCGCCGTACCGGGGACCAAGAGGAAAGTCAGGAAAACGACCATACCGGCACCGGTGAAGCCGGTAGCCGAAGGCGAGAAGGTAGCCAAGCCCAAGAAAGCTCCGGCGGCACCCAGGCTCGTCCCGAAACAGACGCCGGCCCCATCGGATTGATAGCTATCTGGGTAGTCGGGCTCGACCCGACTATGACAGATTAAGAGCCCTTGCAGCAATTATAGTTACTTTTACGAGTGAGTACTTGCGTGATTCAAATTACGGATAAGCCTATATCCCCGGAACTGGTGGTTAACCAAGCCGCGACACCTGGTAGCGGTTGCGTGGTGACCTATGTCGGCCTGATTCGTGATAATTCCCGCGGCAAGCCGGTCCTTTCGGTAGAGTACGAGGATACCGATGGCCAGGCCGGGGATAGATTGAGGGAAATCGCCGGGGAGATAAAGCAGAGGTGGCCGGTAAATAACGTGGCCATTTACCACCGGGTAGGCGAGATGAAAGTAGGCGATATCAACCTCGTGGTGGCGATAGCGGCAGCTCACCGTGAAGAAGGACTGGCGGCCGTTCAATTTGCTATTGACCGTTTTAAAGAGAAACTACCGACCGCCAAAAGAGAGACCTACCAGGACGGCAGTGTGTGGACGGGGGAGTAGAGTCGGCTTAAGGCGCTAAGTTCGAGGTTGTTAAATAATGTCATTCTCGGGCTTGACCCGAGAATCCAGATAACACCTCATCCCCTCCGCTGGATTCCAGCTTGCGCTGGAATGACAGAGTGGGAGTTCTGGATTCCAGCTCCCGTATCAAGTACGGGACAAGCTTCGCTGGAATGACGCCAAACCATTGTTAAACACTCTCTACGTTCCCTGTTTGATAACGTACTCGGCCAGAGCATACAACGACTGACGGCTGACAGTATCCGGAAGTAGATTCAGATTCTGGCAGGCCTTTTTACAGTATTCCGATGCTGTTTTATAGCAGTCGTCAATAATCGTGGAGTTGAGTACCATCTCAATCGCTTTAGCCAGGTTGCTTTTATCTCCGGTCTTGAATAGCCTCTCGACCGGGTTATCGTCCGGGTAGCGTTCCAGGAGCAGCATGGCCGGCAGCGTGAGCGTACCCTGGGTCAGGTCCGAGCCCACCGGCTTGCCCATGGCTTCCTCGGTGCTGGTGAAGTCCATGATGTCGTCAACGATTTGAAAGGCGATGCCCAGGTTGTCGCCGTAACTTTTCATTACCGTCACTGCCTCTTCCGGCGCCTTGCATAAAATGGCGCCCGACTGTGTTGAAAGGGAGAACAGGGAGGCGGTTTTATTGTAGATACGCTGGAAGTAGTTTTCGCGGCTCTGGTTCAACCTGAATGCCCCGCGGAACTGGCCTATCTCGCCGCTGGAAATGGTCGCCAGGGTCTGTGAAAAGAGCTTGACGACACGAAGCGTCTGGGTGTCCGCTACGGACTCTCCGGCCTTGGCGAACAGGTAGTCGCCCATGAGTATGGCTATCTCGTCGCCCCATATACTGTTAATCGTGGCCTGACCCCGGCGCATTAAAGCCTTGTCGATGGCATCATCGTGGATGAGGGTGGCGGTATGCATCAGCTCGACGGAAACCGCCATCGACAGCAGGTAGGTGATGTTATACTCGTAGGACTTGCCGGAAAGCAGGGTGAGCGCCGGCCTGATTCCCTTGCCGGTTTCCTTGACCACGTAGCTCAACTGCTCCGACAGCCAGGCGAAGTCGACACGGCTGACGGACTTCAACGTGTCCCTTACCCTGATTAAATCTTTCTGAACGGGTGCGTAAATCTGTCTAAGTTCCAATGCGTTTTGTCTCCTCATCTATGATACTCTCGTCGAGCTTGGTAAACAGGGGCTGCGGTTCCCGCAGCTTCTGGCCTGGCGGTAACGTTTGCGGTTGCCAGCCACAGTCCTCCACCCTGCCGTCAAAACCGAGATATTCGTGCACTTTCTGGGAGCTGAAGGGGAGGAAGGGGTAGAATAGCGTTTTTATAGTATTGATTGCATTAAGTGCAACATATAAGGAGGTGGCAGCAGCTTGCTTATTCTCCTTGATAACCTTCCAGGGCGCTTTATCATCGAGGTAGCGGTTGGCCTCGCGGGCGGCTGACATAGCCGTCATGATGGCCTGTTTGAAATGACACTCATAAAGTAATCCACCATCGGCATAAATAGTATTTAAGAAAGCATTGATCATATTCCCCAATTGAACATCCTTATCATCCAAAGGAATTACTTTATTAACCGCGCCCATGTCTTCATAAGTAGGTACGCAACCGTCGAAATTTTTATAGACAAAGGTAAGCACCCGGTTCACCAGGTTGCCGTAGGTAGCCACCAGCTCGTCGTTATTGCGGCGTACGAACTCGCGCCAGGAAAAATCGGTATCGCTGGTTTCCGGCATATTGATGGAGAGTATATAACGCAGGGGGTCGGGGTCATAGCGTTCCAGATAGTCGGGCAGCCAGACCGCCCAGTTCCTGCTGGTGGAAATTTTCCTGCCTTCAATCGTCAGGAACTCGTTGGCCGGCACGTCGTGGGGCAGGGCCAGGCCTTCGTAACCGAGCAACATGGCCGGCCAGATGAGGGTGTGGAAGGGGATATTGTCCTTGCCGATGAAGTAATAGCTCTTGCCGTCGCCCTGCCAGAAGTCGCGCCACTCCTCCGGTTTCACTTGAAGCTTTGCCCACTCCTTGGAAGCCGAGAGATAACCGATAACGGCTTCAAACCAGACATAGATGCGCTTATCTTCGAAGCCTTCGACCGGCACCGGCACACCCCATTCGATATCTCTGGTAATCGCTCTATCCCTGAGTCCTTCTTTCAGGTAGCGCGTCGTCAGACCGTACACATTCGGTCTCCATTGACCCTGCTTCTCCACCCACTTTTCCAGCCTGTCCTGGAAGTCGCTCAGCTTCAGAAAAAAGTGCTCCGAGTCTTTTAATACCGGGGTGGTACCGCAGATACGGCAGTGGGGGTCTATCAATTCCGTGGGGTTCAGCGGCTTGCCGCAGACTTCACACTGGTCGCCCCTGGCCCCGGGAGAATTACAGGAAGGGCAGGTGCCCTCGACATAGCGGTCGGGCAGAAAGCGTTTACATCTGGGGCAGTAGAGTTGAGATACGGTGTCTTTATAGAGATGGCCTTTCTTAAGCAACTTCAGGAAAATATCCTGAGCTACCTCGGCATGGTTCTCGGTGCCGGTAGTGGTGAACAGGTCGAAGGTGATGCCCAGCTTCTGCCAGCAGTCGAGGAACTCTGCCTGGTAAAAATCGGCTATCTCCGCCGGGGTCTTGCCTTCCTGTTCGGCTTTAATGGTTATCGGGGTACCGTGCTGGTCCGACCCGGATACCATAAGAACATCGTTGCCTCTGGTGCGGTGGTAGCGGGCAAAGATATCCGCCGGTAGATAGCATCCGGCAATCTGTCCCAGGTGAAGCGAGCCGTTGGCGTATGGCCAGGCGACCCCGATGAAAATTCTCTCGCTCATACTAAATGCCTTGAGAGGGGTAAGATAACCGGCCTAGAAAAAGGTCAGCACCCGCTCACCTTTCTCTTCTTTGTAGTGGGCATAACCCTTCTTCAGGCAGCACTCAACGCAGTAGCGCCGGGTATCGCCTTCCTCGTCCTCGGCGCCGTCCTTTTCGTTGACGGCCAGGTAGCGGTCGGGGTAGGGGATGGGTTTCTGGCACTCATCACATTTTATTTCGCCTAAAGATATACAGCCGCGACGCATTTGTCATCTCCTTTATAAGTATTAACACGAATCCTTTTCTCTGTCCCAGACCTTGTCCAGCCTGAGCCAGGTTTGATACAGTTCCCTCCTCGGCAGTCCCGTTTCTCCGGCTACCGTGGCTACGGCCTCTTTAGTCGTGGTCCCCGCGAGGTACATCTGGTGTAGCTGCCTCTCGACGGCCTCCGTCACCTGTGGCCTGTCCTTCGTCCCCTTGCCTTCGATAATCAGCGTGAACTCACCCCTCGGCTCAGTGAAGTATTTTATCGCCTCGCTTACCGTTCCCCGGAAGACCTCCTCGTGGAGCTTGGTGAGCTCCCGGCATACGGCGATTCGCCGGTCGCCGAGGGTGGCCAGGATATCCTCCAGCGCCGCCGGGATTCGATGCGGCGCTTCCAGGGCGATGATGGTACCCGGTTCACCGGCTACCGTTTCCAGGGTGTGGCGCCGGGCGCCTGCCTTGTTCGGCAGAAAGCCGATGTAAGTGAACCTGTCCGTAGGCAGCCCCGAAACAGCCAGCGCCGTGGTGACTGCCGAAGGCCCGGGCACGGGGACAACCGGGATATTATGCCGGCCGGCGGCCACGATAAGCTCGTAGCCGGGGTCGGAGATGCCCGGCATACCCGCCTCGGAGACCAGCGCTACATCCCCTTCTTTCAGGCAGTCCAGAATACGATCCAGCTTGGTCAGCTTGTTGTGCTCGTAATAGCTGGTCATGGGCATCTTGATGTCGTAGGCGGTAAGAAGACGCCTGGTCTTGCGGGTATCTTCGGCGGCGATGAGCTTCACCTCGCGGAGCACGCGAAGGGCCCGCAGCGAAATATCCTCCAAGTTTCCGATAGGGGTGGCCACAACGTAAAGAGTCGGCATTTTTGTGTTATCCTTAACCTGAACATTATAGAACGGTACGTGCCTGCCTGTCTAGCTTTGAGCTTACCCCGCCTGACTAAATTGACTTTAATCTTACTTTATCCTTACCTTATCCCCTTGGTCCCCCTCTCCGACCTGCTGTTCTATGCGGACAGTTCCATCTAACTGGTTGGAGAGGGGGAAGCATAAAAAAAAGGGGCTCCGCCCCTCTTAAACGCCCCAAAGGGTAGGGTGGGGGAAACGACGGGCTAAGCAGCAGATGATGCGAGGGTGGCTTGGGTGGGAAAAGATATCTAGTCGAATTCGGTGTTAAAGAGGGCCAGGAATATCAGTACGGCTATGCCGACGATAGTAAACACTCCGAAGGTGATATTGCCGAATACCCATAGAGTGCTTCCGGCACCCAAATTGACGTTGGTATAGAAGAGGCCGACACCTCCGGCAATGAGGAATATCAGCGCCAGTAACATGAAAAAGATAAACATAGCAATACTTTTAAAAATAGCTTTTAGTGAACGAATTATATAGAGTGTTTTATGAATTGTCAAATGTTTTTTAAATGTTAAAAAACGCCAATAGCCTCAGGAATGCGTAAAATGCTACTTGCAAAATATTTTTCTTTTTTGCTATAATATAGAGCACAGATGTGCAGCGAAAAGGCTACTTCTAAGTTTAAACAACTAAGGCGTTCCTACGGATTTGACGAAGTGGCCATCGTGCCCGGAGATGTCACCGTCAACCCTGACCAGACCAGCACTGATTTCCAAATCGGCGATTTTACTTTCACCATTCCCTTTGTAAACTCTGCCATGGACTCCGTGGTCGATGTTAACTTTGCTATTCAGTTGGGTAAGCTGGGCGGACTCGGCGTCCTTAATCTTGACGGCGTACAGGCGCGCTACGAGAATCCCGGCGAGGTACTGGAAAAAATCGCCAGAGCCTCAGATGACGAAGTCACTGCATTGTTACAGAAAGTATATCAGGAACCGATAAAGGAGAAGCTGGTCGGCGACAGGGTGCGGGCGATAAAGAAGGCAGGGGTAAAGTGCGCCATTTCCCTGATACCGGCCAGCACCAAGCGCCTGGCCCCGGTAGCGGAGGAAGCCGGAGCCGATATCCTGGTGGTGCAGTCCACGGTCACCAGCGCCCGGCATATCTCCAAGAGCTATCGTGGCCTGATATTTTCCGAGCTGTGCCAGCAAATCAAAATGCCGATTGTCGTCGGCAACTGCGTCAGCTACAATGCCTGCCTGGAGTTAATGAGGACAGGTATATCCGGGGTGCTGGTAGGTGTCGGCCCCGGTGCCGCCTGTACCAGTCGGGAAGTCCTTGGTCTCGGCGTTCCCCAGATAACGGCTACTATCGATTGCGCCGCCGCCAGGGATGAGTATCACCGTGAGACAGGTAAGTATATACCGATAATCACCGACGGCGGTTTCCATAAGGGAGGCGATGTCTGCAAGGCCTTTGCCGCCGGTGCCGACGCCGTGATGCTCGGTTCCAACTTTGCCCAGACTAAAGAGGCCCCCGGACGAGGCTATCACTGGGGTATGTCTCATCCCCACCCGGCTCTACCCCGCGGAACGCGGATAAAAGTAGGGACGACTACCACGCTGGAAAAACTGCTCTTCGGGCCCACCTCCCTCACCCACGGCACCGAAAATCTCGTGGGGGCGCTGCGCACGGCAATGGGCTTCTGCGGCGCCGCCACCATTCAGGAAATGCACCAGGCCGAGATGGTCATCGCCCCGTCCGTCGTCACCGAGGGCAAGTCCTGGCAGATGATGCAGGGCGTCTGATTTCCGTTTTCAAGCGCTTTCACTTTTTAAATCCCCCATTTTTTACTCTTTTGACACTTTTCACACCGCAAAGCTATGAAAAGCAATATCTATCAGCTATGAATCAGGAAGGCTGGGGCGATAGCTTCATCACACGACCGGGGGAATGAAGTGAAGCAGGCGTAGCGGGCTACTCGTATTCCTCCTCTTCTTCCTCTTCTTCCTCTTCGTCCGGGGTTACCGCTTTAGACTCCCCACCGGCGCGCGGTAGCAGGGCTTCCATTTTACCGTGTTTTCGCGGGGAACGGGGCGGCAGCTTATCGATAGCCTGGCGCAGCTCTTTCAGTCCTCCGGTACTGGTGATGTCGACTTCCACCACCACGCCGTCAACGCCGGCTTCCCAGAGGGCTTTAAGCTCTTCCTCGCCAACGTCAGCCGGGATGGGGACTATCAGTGGTTTGGAGATTAGACGCGCCAGGTGCTGGAATATCATCAGCTGGTGCCATACCAGTGAGCCGCTGCCTTCGAAAGTATCGGTGACGAGTACCGCGTCCACCGGCAGGTCGTTAATGGCCCTCAGCAGGCCGTCGTCCATTGACGACTCCACCTGTAAAATCCTGCCGACCTTTTCTTCCCGGGGGGTGGTGGAAATTCGACCGGCGGCAGGAATTATCATGAAATCGCACCCGGCCTCAATAAGGGCCGCCGCTTGTTTATCGACGTTATCGTTCAGATATATTCCCCAGGGTATCTCCGGCAGCGACTCCACCATTGTCTGAATGTTTTCCGCCGTCAGGCGTGATTTGGCCGGACGAAGCAAAAGGGCGCTGGCGCCGCCGGTATAATCGGCCGGATTGTCGGTAGCTCCGATTTCCAGACTGGCAATGAGCAGGATTCGTGTCACTGATGCCGCCGGACGGGCCGTCCGGAAACCCATCGGCTGGGCAGCGGTCTGTGTCGCTCTACTGAATTCCTCTATAAGTCGGCTCATAGTCTCCTTTACTGGCAAACAATAATATTATAGGCAAAACCGGCGACCGAATACAACATAGTACTTTTTAGTACTATTTTTAACGTTATTTTAATGCCGATTTTATGACCAATTAACATTTGTAGATTACGATAGAATCAGGGGTAAAAAATTTTGGTAGAGGAGGGTGGCCGTGATCAGGACAGTTATCAGGATAAACAATAACATGGTGATGGTCTTCGACGAAGAAGGCGAGCAAATCCCCTGGTACCAGGGCAACTATGGCGATGTGAAAGAGAGAATACTGGCGGACACTCCGGCGAACTCGGTATTCAATCACTGGTTCGGGAACTCCCTCGACCCCGAGGTTGTCGCCAGCGAGGCCTGGTAAAGGCAGGCGGTAGCCTGACCGGTACGGAAAGAGATGTCTGGAAGCGCCATGCTGACCACAGGCGATGTCGCCCGTTTTTTCGATGTACACCCCGGCACGATAAGGCGCTGGTGTGAGCAGGGGAGAATAAAGACCTATCGTACCGGCCCGCGGGGTGACCGCAGGTTCCGGCGGGAGGATGTGGTCGTTGCTTATATTGACAGGTCCATTCAGCAATATCTGAGATACAAACTCGTCTAGTTTCAAGAAATCACCAATCTATTCAATACCCCGGTTCTATCATTCATTAATCCCCACCAGAGGTTCTATTTAATTTTCTATTTAACGCATGTGTTTCTGCGGCATACCCCAAATGGCAAAAAGTAGCCTCCACGGTACTTTTTTGATTCCCATCTATCCAATAACACGAGTAACTAGTACTTAAGTATATTGCCTCATGGCTGTATATTTGCTATAATAATACTTATGGCACATGAAGATGCTGACGGGGTAAAGGTGGACATGAAGGTAGAATCCGACTTCCCGGCGAAAATGTCCCACGATTTCCGCACGCCGTTAAATATTATTATCGGCTTTACCGAGTTGATGCTCGATGAAGTGCCGGGGAAAATCAACGAGGAGCAGAGGCGCAGCCTGACCGATATCCTGAACAGTGCCAAACGCCTGCTGGAACTGGTAAATAATATGACTGAACGCCCCTGAAATGCTCTCGGGTGGAAGAGGCAAAATCGGCCTCACGGGGAACGAAAGTGACTAAAAAGGTGCTTGTTGTTGATGACGAGCCTGCCCATCTGAGACTGGTCGACCAGGTTTTAACCAGTAGCGGGTATGAGGTGGTAAAGGCCGGTAGCGGGCAGGAGGCCATCCGCGTTATCTACGAGGGGAAGCCCGACCTCGTCCTTCTGGATGTCATGATGCCGGAAATCGACGGCTGGCAGACCTGCCGCCTGATTCGTGAAGTCAGCGATATACCCGTTATCATGCTTACCGGCAAGTGTAACTCCGAGGATGATATCGTGCGCGGCCTTGAATGCGGCGCCGATGAATACCTTACCAAGCCGGTGGGGAACCGGGAGTTGCTGGCCAGGGTCAAGGCGGCGTTAAGACGCGCCGAGAAACCCTCTTACATGAATCAGAACAAGAAAGTCCTCTTTGCCAATGAGTACCTCACCGTGGACGTGTCGGAGCGGAAAGTTACCATCAGGGGAGAGCGGTTGAAGCTTACGCCGCGGGAATTCCGCCTCCTGGCATTGCTCGTGGAGAATGCCGACCGTGTCCTGTCTCACCAGCAAGTCCTGGAAAACGTGTGGGGCTGGGAATATATCGACGACGTGGACTATGTACGCATTTACATCTCACATTTACGCCAGAAGATAGAACCGAACCCCTCCCAGCCCAGATATATTCTAACCGAACCCGGTGTCGGCTATTACTTCTGCAGTGTCAGCTAGTGTTAGCTCTGCCTGTATTCCCGCACCCCATTTTGCCGAATACCCCTGGAGTTGGTATAATTCTAGCAGTTATTTCAAGCTGCATAACGGGAGCGTGTTCGGACAGATATGGCCATTCAGGTAGAGTTTTTAAAGTCGATTCCGTACTTCTCCGGGCTGGGCGATTCCGATATCGGTTCGGTCAGTAAGTATATTTTCGAGAAGAAAGCCGAGAGAGGCGAGATACTCAGCTTTGAGGGTGAACCGGCGGATGTGCTGTACTTAGTGGTTGCCGGTGCCGTCAAGGTCTTCAAGACATCTGCCGATGGCAAGGAGCAGATATTTGACATCATACGCCCCGGTGAGTCCTTCAACGATGTTGCCGTATTAAGCGGGAGCCTAAATCTGGTCAGCGCTGAAGCCATGGGCGCGGTTATTCTCAACGCGATAAAGAAGCATGACATAGAAGTTGTCCTCCGGGAGCACCCGCAGGTGGCCTTGAACGTAATTCAGGTGCTGTCGCGGAGGGTACAGGAGCTCGTATCGCTGGTGGAAGATTTCTCCTTCCGGCGTGTCACCGGCAGGGTAGCCAAGATGCTGCTTGAGTATGCCGGTGACGGAGTCGGCGAAAGGCCGCGCCTTACCCAGCAGGAGATGGCCGGGATGATAGGTACCGCCCGCGAGATGGTAGGCAGGTCGCTCAAGAACCTGGAAGCGGAAGGCGCTATCAGAATGGAGCGTAACCGCATTATTATTACCGACCAGAAGTCCCTCAGGGAAATGGCAGGTATTACCTGATGAGAGAAATGTCGCAGACAGGAGTTGGTTTTAGAGTTTAAAATATAATTGATACGGAGATAGGAATATGGGAGATATGCCGATAATAGACCAAGATAAATGCCAGGGTTGCGGTCTTTGTGTCAGCATATGTGCCTGCGGCGCGCTTGTGCTGGTAGGTAAAACCGTACAGGTTAGGGAAGTTAATGAATGCCGCCGGTGCAGCCGCTGGTGCACTCTCTGCGAGCTCGTATGCCCTAACGACGCTATCAGTTACCCCTTCGAGATAATTATTAAGAACGATTAATATTCGGAATGTTTATCCTGACCGCCGATTCTTTTTATATTCCTCAGTCATCACCTCCAAAAGATTCTCATATTGTTTCCATAGCTATTCCTTCAGCTCGTTTCATTTGGGACAAAAGTCGCATACAACCGTCGTCTTCCGGACTAGAATATTCATGAACGATGGACAGGGGGTGCGTTGTGAAACAGAAAGTTAAAGAGAAAATTGAAGAAGAGACAGTTGGAGAACAGTGTCATCACTACTGGGTAATTGAAGTCGCCGACGGTCCTAAAAGCCGTGGAAAGTGTAAATATTGCGGTGCCAAGCAGGAATTTCTAAATTCGTTTCCGGACTTCAATCCGTTAAAGCGGAGCGGCAATCCGCTTAGCCTGCCCGAGTTACCCGGGGTGGAGGTGGATGAGGACAGCAAGTCCTGAAGTCTAATCCGCTTCTATGATTTAAATGTCTTTCCCGGTGTAACTTGCCCCTATTGACTGATTCATGCTGCCTCCTGCGTTCCGCTTGAATTATATTATCCAACATTGTTTTGCTATCTTAACCTCACCTACACCCCTCCCTTTTCTTAGATATCTATTCCCACCCATACCGCCCTCGCGTCATCAGTGGCCTATCCCGCAGTGTGCCTTCGCCCCACTCCCAACGGTGAGTAGCCCCTCGGACGACGTTATAGACGATTTCCCTGCATTCTGTCAATAGCTTCAACTCTGCATTTGTTGTAAGATATAGGTATTATGGCGAATGCTGTCAGGCGACTGGCTATCCTGGGGTCGACCGGTTCCATCGGACGGCAGACACTGGATGTCGTCCGCGCTCTGCCGGAGCGTTTCCAAGTCGTCGGGCTGGCCGCCGGGAAAAACATAACTTTGCTGGCGGAGCAGGTAAGGGAGTTCAAGCCGGAATTCGTCAGCTATGCAGCCTCGGGCGACGATGATAAAGAGGTACGAAATCGCTTCAGTGCTGCCGGATGCAGACTTCTGTCTCTTGAGGAAATGGCCTGTCACCCTGATGTGGATATTGTGGTTATGGCTACCTCGGGGACGGCCGGTCTGGGCGCAACACTGGCGGCGGCAAAGGCCGGCAAGAATGTAGCCCTCAGCAACAAGGAATCGCTGGTGGCCGCCGGCGAAATCATTACCACCGAGGCCGAGAAAAACGGCGCCCGGATTCTGCCCGTCGATAGCGAGCACAGTGCTATCTGGCAGTGCCTCAACGGCGAGAAGCAGTCGGCGCGGCGCATTATCCTCACCGCGTCCGGCGGGCCTTTCCGCGATTATTCACAGGAGCAGTTGGCCGGGATAACCGTCGAGCAGGCCCTGAAGCACCCTTCTTGGCAGATGGGTAAAAAGGTGACCATCGATTCGGCTACCCTGATGAACAAGGGGCTCGAGGTTATCGAGGCCCGCTGGCTCTTCAATATGCCGGTTGATGATATTACGGTGCTGGTTCATCCACAGAGCATCGTTCATTCTATGGTAGAGTTCGTCGATGGCTCGGTCAAGGCGCAGTTGAGCTGTCCCGATATGCGCCTGCCCATCCAGTACGCGCTGTCTTATCCCGACCGTCTTGCCAATCCTTCGCTGCCCGCTATCGACTGGACTGATTTTAGCGACCTGACTTTCGAACAGCCGGACATGGATAAATTCCCCTGTCTCCGACTGGCCATCGACGCGGGCAGGGAAGGGGGGACCTGCCCGGCGGTACTCTGTGCCGCCGATGAAGTGGCCGTCGACCTGTTCCTGTCGCAGCGCATAAAATTCGTTGAGATTCTTCACCTCGTCGCGCGGGTACTTGAGCGGCACCGTAAGGTATCCCATCCGGCGATGGAAGAAATCATGGCGGCGGATGCCTGGGCGCGGGGAAAAGCGCATGAGCTTGTCAGGGGAGATGATAAATGATACTCACGATAGTAGCGGGGATAGTTGTACTGTCCGTGCTTATCATCGTCCATGAGCTGGGACATTTTTCTGCGGCCAAGGCTACGGGGGTGCCGGTAGAGGAATTCGGTGTCGGCTTCCCGCCGCGCCTGTACGGCAAAAAGTGGGGAGAAACGATATATTCCATTAACTGGATACCCTTCGGCGGTTTTAACAAGATATCGGGTGAAATAGACCCGAGCGTACCGAAAGGACTGGCCAGCCGAGGCTATGGCGTCAGGCTGCTGGTCCTGGTCGGCGGCATACTGATGAATTTGATATTGCCTTTCGTGCTTCTGGCCGTGGCATACATGGTTCCCCATGATATGGCCACCGGACGGATTATTGTGGAAGATATTGAAGCGGGTTCGCCGGCCGATGCAGCGGGTATCCTGCCGGGAGACAGACTTCTCAAGATAGACGGCAGGATATTGAACCATAAGGGTGATTACAGCCGTTATCTTATGCTCAACATGGGCAGAGAAATCACTATTTCGCTTGAACATGCCGATTCGACGGCGGAGGATGTCAGGCTTACCGTACCCTGGAGGCCCACGGAGGGGGGGAGGACAATCGGCACTCTTTCTAAAACCGTGGATTTAACCATTGCTCCCGAAAGCCTGCCCTTCTGGGAAGCAATACCGGTAGGGGCGCGTTCCTGTATCGAAACTCTTGTCCTGTATAAGAATGGAATTATCGGCATGATTATCGGCACGATTCCGTTTATACCGGCCGGGCCGGTGGGTATCGTGCAGGTCACCGGAGAGGTGGCTCATACCGGGATAAGTCCGGTGCTGGAACTGGCGGCATTCATCAGCATTGCCATCGCTATCACCCAGATAATACCGTTCCCCGCTCTCGACGGCGGCCGGATTATATTCGTCATACTGGAGTGGATACGGCGCGGCAAACGCGTTTCCCATCGTGTTGAAGGTATCGTGCACTCTGTTGGATTCATGATATTGTTAACATTGATGGTGCTGATTACCTACCAGGATATCGCTCGCTGGATAAGCGGGGAGAGCTTACTGGGATGAACCAACGTCGGATTAGTAAAGCCATACGCATCGGCGACGTCGCCATCGGCGGCGGCGCGCCCGTCGTGGTGCAGTCGATGACCAAGACCGATACTCGTAATGCCGGAGCGACTATCGACCAGATTAAAGAACTGCAAGATTGCGGCTGCGAGCTGGTGAGGGTGGCCGTGCCCGATGCCGCAGCCGCTCGCGCTATAGTTGACATAAAGAAAGGGATTAAGATTCCGCTGGTCGCCGATATCCACTTCGACTACCGTCTGGCTCTGGCGGCGCTGCAAAATGGCGCCGACGGACTCCGCCTCAATCCGGGCAATATCGGGGAGGCGGATAAGGTCAAAAAGGTAGCCCTGGTGGCTAAGGAGAGGGGAGTGCCTATCCGCATCGGGCTGAACGCCGGCAGCTTACCCAGGACAGATAATCCGGAGTTGACTGTCGCCGAGAGGATGGTCGAAGCGGCTTTGGAACAGGTACGCCTGCTGGAGAGTCTCGATTTCGACTTAATAAAAATCTCGCTGAAGGCTTTCGATGTGCCCACCACCATCGAGGCCTATCAAAGCATCGCGGAAAAGATACCCTACCCCCTGCACATCGGCATTACCGAGGCAGGTACGCCCCGGACGGGCATTATCCGCAGCACGGTTGGCATCGGCACGCTGCTCTGGCTGGGCATCGGCGATACCATCCGCGTTTCTCTGACCGCCCACCCCCGCGAAGAGGTTGTCGCCGCCTACGAGATTTTAAAGAGCCTTAATTTGCGACAGCGCGGGCCGGTTTTAGTTAGTTGCCCGACCTGTGGTCGCGCCGAGTCGGACGTGGTAAAATTGGCGGAAGAAGTCGAGCAAAGGCTGCAAAAAATTGATAAGCCTATAAAAGTAGCCGTGATGGGGTGCGTGGTCAACGGCCCCGGCGAGGCTAAAGACGCCGATGTCGGCATCGCCTGCGGCAAGGGCAAAGGCGTTATCTTTAAAAAGGGTAAAAAGGTGGCCGTGGTAGCGGAAAAGGACTTCCTCACCGCCCTGATGAAAGAGGTGGAGGGGTTCTGAAAAAGGAGGGAGAGCATGAAGTTATATGAATTAGCATGTGCTTGCTATGTGTATGCAGGGTTTACAAACTTTGACGAGACTTATTGTGATTTTCTTGAGCAGACAAAGTCTTTTTTGGACATGCGGAGCGAAACTCACAGAAAAGCACTTTTAGAATGGCTAAATAATTTTGGATGTCGCCAATTTGAAAAAAGTTTTTACGAGAAGGCTTCACAAAATTTAAGAGTTTGGTATGAAGAAGATGGGCATTTGCTCCCACCTCTTGAAAAAGCGCTGCAATTTCTTTCTGACGACGAATTGGACAACGCAAAGATAGCATACAAGAATTTAATGAATGTGAAGGCCTCTGAAACGAAAAGAGTGGGGCCAACTGGTGCTGCAAAGATATTGTTTACTCTTAGGAAAGATGCTTTCCCGCCTTGGGATGGAGCAATACGAGGCAATAGATATGACGATAGCCCTGAATCATACAGGAAATTCCTGATAACTACTAAACAACAATTATTCCAACTTGAGACAGAATGCAAAGAATATGGTATCTCGCTAGCTGAATTGCCAGAACTGCTTGGTAGGTCATCGTCAAGCCTTGTGAAACTTGTTGACGAATATAATTGGGTTACAATCACGAGAGGTTGTTTACCGCCGACACTTGATGAACTAGAGACTTGGTATCAATGGGCAAGGCAAGCATCATAAGCTTATTAAGTCAGCTTATTTTCGAGTCAAACTAGAAAAGGTTTGTCATAGAGGGGAAGCTTGAAGGGGCCACCCCTTCAAAAAATCCCTCCCCCTCTCCTTTGAAACCTCGTAAGGAGAGGGGGACACAGGGGGAGAGGTAGATAAAGAGCAAAACCATAAGGAGGTTCTCATGAAAAGAAGAAAGATACTGTTAACACTCGTAGCGGCCGTATTTTTGCTCTCGTTCGCTCTCACGGGGTGTCAGGCAGGCGGTATAGCGCAGGAAGTTTACGACCAGGTTGTTGCCCAGTTTGATGAAGCCCAGGACAAGATAAACGAGGCGCGTGACAATATCAGTACTATGGAAGCTGAAAGAGACGCTTTATTTGCTGAACTCGATGAAGCCAAGTCGAAGGTTGGCGAACTTGAAGGCCTGGCAGCCAGCCTCAAAGAGCAGTACGAGCTGGTCGGGGCCACGCCCGCGGAGACCGCCGGGAAAATCGTTAAATACTATCATGATACCCACGAATACAGCACGATTGACCTGTTCATCTGCTCGGACATGGCCGGGGAAGTCTGGAATATGCTCAAAGCCCAGGGAATCGATGCGGTCATCGCCATAGGTGATACCGATAGCCTCGTTTCTGATATCCTCCAGTGCAACCACGCCTGGGTGCTGGCCGAGGTCGCTCCCGGCGAGTACCTGGCGCTGGAAGCCACCGGCGGCTACGTCATTACCAGAAGTGAAAACGCCTATTACTATAATGGCTGGTACTTCGATAGCCCCGCCGACTTGAAGAGCCATAACGAGCTGGTTAGAGAGTACAATATCAGGGTAGGCATCATAAGCGATATACACAACGAAGCCGTAGCGGTTGCCGAGGAACATGACCGGTCGACCAACCCGACTATAGCCGCCCAGTTGCTGGCTGTGTATAATAAGCTGGTAGAAGTCCGTGATGAACAGGATGCCAGGCTACAGCAGGTAAAGGCAGAATTGGACGGATTAGCTAAAAAGTTATGATAAAACATAAGAGGAGTTAAGAGTGCGCATATCAAAGCTGTTCGGCAAGACTTTAAGGGAGGTTCCCGCCGACGCGGATACGGTCAGCCACCAGCTGCTGGTGAGGGCGGGGATGGTCAATCAACTGGGTGCCGGCATCTATTCCTACCTGCCGCTGGCCTGGAGGGTGCTGAAAAAGATAGAAAACATCATCCGCGACGAGATGGATAAAGCCGGCGGACAGGAAGTCAACCTGCCGGTGCTCCAGCCGCTGGAACTGTGGCAGATGACCGGGCGCGACCGGGCTTTCGGCAAGTCGCTTTTCACTCTCTATGACCGCCGGGAACGCCCGCTGGCCCTGGGCCCGACCCACGAGGAGGTGATTACCCAGCTGGTGGGTCGCTATGCCCGGAGCTACCGCGACCTGCCCCTGCTCCTCTACCAGATTCAGGTCAAGTTCCGCGACGAGCCGCGTCCCCGGGGCGGACTGATAAGGGTGCGTGAGTTCCATATGAAAGACCTGTATAGCTTTGATGTCGACGAGGCCGGACTGGACGAGAGCTACCGGAAGATGCTCCGGGCCTACCAGAATATCTATGACCGCTGCGGCCTGCCCGCCATGCTCGTCGAAGCCGACAGCGGCGCTATCGGCGGTAAGGATTCTAACGAGTTCATGTTAATTGCCGAAAGCGGCGAGGACGAGGTTCTTTACTGTAACGGCTGCAAGTATGCCGCCAATGCGGAAAAGGCGGAAAGCGTTAAAGAGAAGATTGATAACGGCAAGCCGCTGCCCGTCGAGGAGGTAGCCACGCCGGGCATGGGAACTATCGAGGAAGTGGCCGGTTTCCTCAAGGTGCCTCAAAGCCATACCCTGAAAGCGGTCTTTTATATCGCCGACGGCAAGATGGTCTTCGTGGTCATCCGCGGCGACCTCGGCGTTAATGAAATCAAACTCAATAATATCCTCAAGGCTGGCGAACTCCGCATGGCCACCGAGGCCGAGGTAATCGAAGCCGGCATTGTCGCCGGGGCTGCCTCGCCGGTGGGCATTAAGGGTTTTCAGGTTATCGCCGACGATTCCGTAAAGTCGGGTACGAACTTCGTTGCCGGCGGCAATAAGCCGGATACCCACATCAGAAACGTGAACTACCCCAGGGATTTTAAGGCGGACATCGTGGCGGATATCGCCAGTGCCCGGGCGGGCGATAAGTGCCCCCGATGCGGCGGTACATACGCCTCGACTCACGGCATCGAGGTCGGGCATATCTTCAAGCTGGGCACTTTCCTCAGTGAGAAACTGGGAGCCTCGTTTATCGATGAAAAAGGCGAGTCCCGTCCGGCCGTCATGGGCTGCTACGGCATCGGCATCGGGCGGTTGCTGGCGGCGGCCATCGAGCAGAACCACGACGACAAGGGCATTGTCTGGCCGGTGCCCATCGCCCCCTATCATATCTATCTCTGCCCGTTATACCGTGAAGATTCAAAGGTAGCTGATGTCGCCGAAAAGCTGTATGAAGACCTCGAAACGGCGGGGCTGGAGGTCCTTTTCGACGACCGTGAAGAGTCGCCCGGCGTCAAGTTCAACGACGCCGACCTTCTGGGGATTCCTTTCAGGGTGACCGTCAGCCCGCGGACGCTTCAAAATGACAGTGTGGAGTTAAAGAAGCGCTCCGAGAAAGAGTTGGCACTGGTGCCGCTGGAGGGGATAATAGAGAAGCTCAAAGAGCTTGTTAGAAGTTAGTCATCTACCTCACCCCCTCGGTCCCCCTCTCCTATCAAGGAGAGGGGGAGGATATAGAAAGAGGGGCTGGCGCCCCTCTTAAACTCTCCCGTTGTTTATCAACGACCATTTATAGCCCCATATGCATACTTACAAGAGGGGAGTATAATATCTTTGAGAAAGACTCTAATTATTGGCTTGAGGAATTCGATGCCAGAACATCTGAATAAGACACGAAAACCCAGTTGGTTTCAAAGGCATGTGAATTGGGTTATCATCCTTTGCTGTATCCCTGGGCTATTTCTTATGGGCTTGGGTGGCGGTTTATCTGTTCCCATATTTTATCTCTTTGGATTATTCTTAAATTTCATAGTTCTCCTGTGGGGCTGCTGGATGAAAAAGCGCTCATATGCTTGGGTTCTCATAAACTTCATACCATTCGGTTGGATTATCTTCCTCTGCCTTGAGAACAAGAGGGAACAAAAGCGATGGACTCAGCTTTATTAGTGGTGATTCAATGCTTGAAGTAAAACATAAACTTCTTATAGTTCTAGCCAGCCTACTCTCTTTAGCAATACTCCTGCCAGCCTGTGGCCTTTTCTCAGGGTCGGATTCAGAACGCAAGGAAATTATCTCCTTCACCCGCCAGGTATTGGAGATTGAAGGGAAACGTGACGCTCTTGTAAATTGCTACGCACCGCTAAGAATGAAGGTAGGCATACCAGGTATGCAATGGGCAATGAGGCAAACCTTTCTTACGGGTGTACCACCGAATGCCTACGCACATCTGGATATAGAAGTCCCGCCAACTGGATTAGAGGGTATGACATCGTTATTGCAAAGGCTTGTCATGTTACACCCTCCACTAGAGTTACAGTCGATTAAAGCCTCATTGGTGGACATTTACTTGAATGAGGTAGAGATAGGAACGCCCTATATTGCCTTTGACTCAAGCGCTTATAACCATGTAGCTGTTAGTGTGGATAATCTGGACACTTGGCAACATAATCCGTCATACTACCACAACATCATCAATAGTGAATGGTTCAAGGTTCAGTCATTCCGTCGCATTGTCTATGTTCAATGGGCTGAAATTCTTCGAGAGCATGGCATTGACCTTGGGGAAGAGGGATTTACTGAGTTGGTCGGTAGATAGAGCTTCAATATCCTTGCCTCGCCTGTTCTACTTTTGGTAACTGGCATCGGTTTGCCCAATAAAGTGGTGGGATAGTCAGGTCGGTTAATCATGTTGGGGGGTGGGGAGGGAAGGGCTTTTAACCCCGCAACGTCGCCCCCAGTTCACCGGTCAATCGCTTCAGGATTTGCTCCTGAACTTTATTGACTTCTTCGTCGGTCAGGGTATGCGTGGGCGACTGGTAGACGAGCCGGTAGGCGAGCGATTTCTTGCCCGCGGCCACCTGCTTGCCGGAATACACGTCGAAGAGGATAACCTCGCTTATCAGGGAAAAGCTCTTGATGATGTCCAGGACCTTCTGGTGCGTTACATCGGCATCAACCGCGAGGGCCAGGTCCCTGATGATGCTCGGGAAGCGCGGTATCGACTGGAACATCTTGTAAATGGCCGCGAAGGGCAGCAGCGCCGAAACGTTGATTTCGAACACGCAGACCGGCCCATCAATCTCGAAGGCGTCGGCTACCTTGGGGTGCAGTTCGCCGATGATGCCCAGCTTCACTTTCAGTCCGTCGTCTTCGATAACTATGGCGGCCTGTCGGGCGGGATGCAGGCCCTCGTCGTTGCTTTTCTCGAAGCTGACGGCCACGTCCAGGTGGTCGAGCAGTCCTTCGACCACCCCCTTGACATCGTAGAAGTCGAACGCCCCGCCGCTGCCCAGCCAGGAACTCTCGACCCTGGGGCCGCTCATGATGCCGCACAGCGCCTCGGGTTCGCCGGGCAGGTCGTTTTCCCTCGGCAGGTATACCTTGCCCAGTTCGAAGAGCCTGATGCCGCCGTCTTCGTGGCGACGATTGGACTCCAGGGTGGCCAGCAGGTTGGCGCGCAGGTTGGGACGCAGGTACTCCTGGTCGGCCGTCAGCGGCTTGACGACGCGCAGAGGCATCGGTTTCGGGGGACGGGGTTCCGGTACCAGATTGCTCAGTGCCTGGAGACCGGTCAGCGAATAGGTCATTATCTCCTGGAAGCTGTGGCCCACCAGGCATTGTCTTAATTTCCTCTTCAGGCCGAGGACGGGTTCCGGGTTCTGCTGGGGTATCGGCTCATTGAGCATGGTGGTGGGAATTTTATCGTAGCCGATGATGCGGGCGACCTCCTCGATGAGGTCAACGTCCTGGCTGATATCGCTGCGCCAGTAGGGTGCTATGACCGATATCCGTGAGCCTTCCGCCTGGCACTCGAAGCCCAGCGAGGTCAGGGTTTTCGCTATCCGGTCGCGGCTGATGGCTGTGCCCATGACGCGCTTTACTTTCTCTGGTGTTAATGTTACGGGCTCGGGTTCTTTTTTACCGGGGTAAGCATCGATGATGCCCTGAGCGACTTTCCCGCCGCCCAGTTCCGCAATCAGCTGCGTGGCATGACGCAGGGCGGGTATAGTCAGGCCGGCGCTGATGCCGCGCTCGAAGCGTATCGAGGCTTCGCTCGTCAGGCCGAGGTGGTGGCTGGTATAGTGAATGCTGGCCGCTTTGAAGCTGGCGGCTTCCAGCAGGATGGACGTGGTGCCTTCGGTAACCTCGCTGTTGAGGCCGCCCATGACTCCGGCGATGGCTACCGTCCCCTCGCCGTCGCCGATAACCAGCATGTCACCGGTCAGTTTGCGTTCTACTTCGTCCAGTGTATAGAAGTCTTCACCTTCGGCGGCCCGGCGCACGATTATTTTCTTCTCCCTGAGTCTATCGTAGTCGAACGAATGCAGGGGCTGCCCGTACTCCAGCATGACATAGTTGGTGATATCGACGATGTTGTTTATCGGGCGCTGGTCGCAGGCGATGAGTCGCTCCTGCAGCCAGGCGGGCGATTCGGTTATCTTGACGCCGGTAATTAGGCTGGCGCAGTACCTGGGGCACAGGTCGGGGTCGGCGATTTCTATCGTTATTTGCTTATCTATCGGGCTGTTGGTTTCTTTATAGCTGATTTCCGGGATGTGCATCTTCTGTCCGCTCAGGGCGGCGACTTCGTGGGCGATGCCGACCACCGAAAGGCAGTCGGGGCGGTTGGCGGTGACATCAATGTCCAAAACCGTATCGCCCATGTGGTCGGCCAGCGGCGTGCCGATTGCTGCCTCTGCCGCTAAGACCATAATGCCTTCGTGGCTGTCGGATATGCCGAGCTCCTTCTCGGAGCAAATCATGCCGCTGGAAACGACGCCGCGAATCCTGGCCGTTTTCAATTCCTCGACTTCACCGTTATACGGGTTTATCAGGCGGGCGCCGATGCGGGCGAAGGCAATTTTATCGCCGGTATTCAGGTTGGGGGCGCCGCAGACCACGGTCTCCTGTTCCTTGCCTGAATCGACTGTAGCGAGTCTGAGGCGGTCGGCGTTGGGGTGGGGTTCGACCGCCGTTATCTGCCCGATGATGATGTTATCCCAGCTGCCGCCGGTGGTTATGATTTCGGCCACCTCGAAGCCGGCCATTGTCAGCTTCTCGGCCAGTTCTGCCGGGGGCAGGGTAACATTTACATAGTCTTTCAGCCAGTTTAACGGTACTTTCATTTTATTTTCCTGAATTGTTTATTAAAACAGTGCCATTGCGAGGAGCCGAAGTGCGTTACGGCACGCAGGCGTGGCAATCTCAAACACGGTCATGCGGATTGCTTCGCGGAGTTTATCCTGAGCGTAGCGTAAGGGCTCGCAATGACGCCTGGCGTTTGTTAAACAACTCTTATATGCTCTCCTAAAATTGCCTTAAAAACCTGAGGTCGTTGCCGTAGAAAAGCCGCATATCGTCAATCCCGTAGCGCAGCATGGGCAGTCGTTCCAGGCCCATGCCGAAGGCAAAACTGGTATACTCTTCCGGGTCGATACCGCCCCGCCGCAGTACCTCGGGGTGAGTCATGCCGCAGCCCAGTATCTCAATCCAGCCGCTGTTCCCGCAGAGTCGGCAGCCGGAGCCCTTGCAGACGATGCAGTCGATGGCGATTTCCGCGCCCGGTTCGACGAACGGAAAGTAATCGGTGCGAAAACGCACTTTTCTCTTTTCACCGAAGTAGCGGCGGACGAACTCGTAGAGGACGCCTTTCAGGTCCGCCATCGTAATGCCTTTGTCCACGGCCAGGCCGTCCATATTGTGGTAGATATTCAGGTGGGTGGCGTCCGTGGCCTCGTAGCGGTAGACGCGGGCCGGCTCAATCGTCCTGATGGGCGGGTTCATCTTCTCGACGACCCTGGCGCTGATGGCCGTGCCGTGCGTTCGCAGCAGTGTTTGTTTTTTGCCTTTAGTGGAATCAATCCAGAACGTCGACATGGAGTCGCGGGCGGGGTGTTCCGCGGGTATGTTCAACGCCTCGAAGTTATAGTAGTCCAGCTCCACGTCGGGGCCTTCCGCGACCTGGAAGCCCATGGAGACGAAAATATCGCATATCTCTTCGATTGCCTGGGTAATCGGGTGCAGGTGCCCGACCGGGTAGGGTCGACCCGGCAGGCTGATGTCGATTGTTTCCCTGGCTGCCTCTGAGCTCAGCCGGGCATCACGGAGGGCCTGCCCTTTCTCGCCGGCGCTGTTTTCCAGAAAAGATTTGAGCTGGTTGGCTGCAGCCCCGACGGCCTTTCTTTCTTCCATGGACAGCGTTGACAGGCTGCGCAGAATCCGGGTCAGCGGGCTTTTCTTGCCCAGGTAATGAACGCGCCATGACTCCAGGTCCTTGACATCGTCAATACCGTCCAGCTGCTTCAGGGCTTCCGCTTTTATCTCGTCTATCTTCTCTAACATTTTTCCGCCTGTTATAAATATCCCCTTCCTTTGGTGAAGGGAAGGGGAACTGGTTGCGAAGACTTTTTAGGAGTCGGAGTGTTTTAGTCCTGGCCTTTCCCTCCAGCGAGAGTGACCAGGCTGCTAAAGCTTTCTGGCTCCCTGACGGCCATATCGGCCAGCATCTTCCGGTTTATTTCAATATCGGACTTTTTTAATCCGTCCATGAATTTACTGTAGGTGATTCCCCGGGCCCGGCAGGCAGCATTAACGCGCAGAATCCAGAGTCGCCTCATGTCGCCTTTTCGCTCGCGCCGGTGAAAATAGGCGTAGGATAGCGACTTTAGCACGGACTCGTTGGCCCTCTTGATGAGCCGGTGCTTGGTGCCCCGGTGGCCCTTGGTCATGGACAGTATCTTCTTATGTCGCTGGTGTGAGGTTACTCCTCTTTTTACTCTAGGCAAGTGATGGTTCCTCCTGTCTATTTGACCCCGTGGGGTATCAGCCTTGATATGCGCTTGCGGTCACGGGGGTTCAACTCTATCATCTTGTCAAGCTGGCGACGTACCCGCTTGGCTTTCTTGGTGCGAAGGTGGCTTTTCGGCCCCTTGGCGCGCATTATCTTGCCGCTGCCCGTAATGTGGAAGCGGCTTTTGGCGCCTTTATGCGTCTTGATTTTTGGCATTCTCGGTTTCCTTTGCTTCTACTTTTACTTTTGGTTTGGAACCGGCCGGGGCCAGGATAATGTCCATCCTTCTGCCCTCCATTACCGGCTGTCTCTCCAGCGAGGCGATTTCGTTCAATGTCTCCGCCATCCGCTGTAAGATTTTCCAGCCCAGTTCGGGATGCGTTATTTCGCGCCCCCGGAACATCAATGTTACTTTAACTTTATCACCATCAACCAGCAGCTTCTTGGCCTTCCTGGCTTTGGCTTCAAAATCGTGGGCACCTATCTTGGGTCGCAGGCGAATCTCTCTCAATAAGGAGACCTTCTGTCCCTTCTTCGCCTGCTGTTCTTTCTTCTGCTGCTCGTACTTGAACTTACCATAGTCAAGAAGGCGACAGACGGGTGGCACTGATGTAGGCGCTACCTCGACGAGGTCCAGGTTATGTTTTCTCGCCGTCTCCCGTGCCTGAACCAAGGGCATAATTCCGAGCTGCTCCCCCTTCTCCCCAACCAGGCGAACCTCTCTGGCGATTATTCGCTCGTTGACACGAAGTTGTTTAATTATGTCCTTTTAAACCTCCTCCAACCACAGGTATCCTACGAACAAAAACTATACCATATTCCGGTAGTGGAAATCAACTCCCCGAACCCGCGAAAGTGACGTCGCCCTCAATTTTATATCTTACTGGCGATTGCCGCGTTTACGGTCTCCAGGAAGTCGGCCAGGGGTTGGGTGGGCAATTGCTCGCCGCTGCGGAGCCGGACGGAAACGGAGTTATCGGCCACCTCTTTATCGCCGATGATAACCATATAGGGTATCTTCTCAAGCTGCGCCTGCCTGATTTTAAGGTTCATCCTTTCGGAACGGTCATCGACCTCTACCCGCACGCCATGGCTTCTCAGTTCTTTCTCAAGATTGCGGGCATGGTCCAGGTGGCGGTCGGCTACGGGAATTATCTTTACCTGCACCGGCGCCAGCCACACCGGGAAAGCGCCGGCATAATGTTCAATCAGTAGCCCGAAGAAACGCTCCCAGGAGCCGAGCAGGGCGCGATGTATCATGTAGGGTCGGTGCTCCTGGCCGTCCGCCCCGATATAGACCAGGTCGAAACGCTCCGGCAGGTTGAAGTCGAACTGGATGGTGGTCATCTGCCACTCCCGTCCCAGGGCGTCCTCGATTTTCAGGTCGATTTTAGGGCCGTAGAAGGCGCCGCCGCCCTCATCGACCTCATACTCGAGCTTGTTCTCATCGATGACTCTGCGCAGGGCATCCTGCGCATCCTGCCACATCTGTTCGGTGCCGATTGATTTTTCGGGTTGTGTGGACAGGTAGACCTTGATGTTTTTAAAGCCGAAGACGCGCCACATGTACAGGGAAAAGCGGAGTACCTCGGATATCTCGTCGTTCATCTGCTCCGGTGTGCAGATGATATGGGCGTCGTCCTGGGTAATGCCGCGGGTACGCATCAGGCCGAGTAACACCCCGCTGCGTTCGTAGCGGTAGACGGTGCCCAGTTCCGCCCAGCGCAGGGGCAAATCGCGGTAAGAGCGCACCTGCGATTTATAGGCGAACATGTGGAAGGGGCAGTTCATCGGCTTGAGGTAATAGTCCTGTCCCTCGATGTCGATTGGCGAGTACATGTTCTCCCGGTAGAAGTCCAGGTGGCCGCTGATTTCCCAGAGCTTGCTCAAGCCGATATGCGGTGTGTACAGAATTTCATAGCCGTTGGCGAAGTGCTCCTGCCTCCAGAACTCCTCGATGACGGCGCGGATGCGCCCTGCTTTGGGCAGGTAAATAATAAGTCCGCTGCCTATCTCGTCGGATGTGGTGAACAGGTTCAGCTCCCTGCCCAGCTTGCGGTGGTCACGCCTCTTGGTCTCTTCTATGGTGGCTAGGTGCTCATCTATCTCTTTCTGGCTGTTGAAAGCGGTGCCGTAGATTCTCTGCAGCATGGGGAAACGTTCGTTGCCCCGCCAGTAAGCCCCGGCGATGTTGGTCAGCTTGAAGGCCTTAATCTCGCCGGTGGAGTTAACATGAGGCCCCCGGCACAGGTCGATAAAGTTTCCCTGCTCGTAGACGCCTACCTTGTCGTCGGGGATTTCGTCAATCAGTTCGAGCTTGTAAGGCTGGGCAGCGAATAGCTTTTTGGCTTCTGCCTTGGTAATTTCCCGGTGACTGAAGGGCAAATCCGCTTTGATTATCTCGCCCATCTTCTCCTCGATAACGGGCAGGTCATCGGGGGTCAGCGAGCGCGGCAAATCGAAATCGTAGTAAAAGCCGTTTTCAATAGCCGGGCCGATGCCGAATTTGGCGTCCGGAAATAGTGATAGGACGGCCTCGGCCAGGACGTGAGAGGCCGAGTGGCGCATGGTTTCCAGTTTATTTTCTGCGTTCACAAGATTAATTATATCAGCGATTAGCTACGAACGCAATCGGGTTCTGCTGAAAGGGCGGGGTTGGGTGGGTAGTTAATGTATGGCTATTTTACAGGTATACCCCTGAACTGCTAGACTAATTTATGTCCCGCACGATAAATAAAGTCTTTCCTGTTCTGGGGCTGTCCATTTTCTCCTCGATGATTGGCCTCGGCATTATAGCGCCGCTGTTGCCCATTTATGCCAAGAATATGGGGGCTACCGGTGTCTGGGTAGGTGTTATCTTTGCCGGTTATGCGATTTCCCGCACGGTTATCCTGCCTTTTGTCGGTAAATTGTCGGACCGCCGCGGTCGCAAAATGGTTATATCCGTCGGCCTGTTCCTTTTCGCCGTGACCTCTTTTGCCTATGTCCTCGCGGATAACGTGGTCAGCCTGCTGGTGATACGGTTGTTGCAGGGTGTGGCAGCAGGTCTTGTTCAACCCATTGCCCAGGCCTATATCGGCGATATCGCCCCGGAAGGTGAAGAAGGCAAATGGATGGGATTCTTTAACGCCACGTTTTTAATAGGCTGGGGCTTCGGTCCCCTCATGGGTGGAATTCTGACCGATTATTTCGGGATGGATTCCGCTTTCTATGTTATGGGTGGTCTCAACGTGCTGGCGTTTCTGGGGATTACCCTCTTCCTACCGGAAATCATCCACAAGAAAAGAGAGGTTGTTCCAAGGTCTTCTTTTAAGGAGATAGCGTCCAGTAATGTAACCAAGGGACTTTTTAGCTTCCAGATTGGTGACGCAGCCCACAGGGGCGTTGTCCAGACTTTTATCCCCGTCTTTGCCGGTCTTACCATCGGTTTGAGTCCGTCCCTTATCGGTATGTTATTGTCGGTTCTTGTCCTGGGAGCGGGATTGATACAGTTATTTAGCGGCCGACTTGCCGACAGGTATAATAAAAGGGTAATCGTAATTTTCGGGAGTCTCGGTATATTACTCTCCATGCTCCTGATTCCTCAGGCTGTCGGCTTCTGGACGTTAATGATTTTTCTCGCCTTCGCCATTATCGGCGACGCTATGGCTTTACCGTCCGCTTCGGCTCTTGTAATTGAAGAAGGCAGGAAATTTGGTATGGGTGTGTCCATGGCCATGTTCAATATGGGCATGGGTGTGGGCATGTCCGTCGGGCCGATTCTGGCCGGCCTGGCAGCCGATTTAGTGGGTGTTGAATTTGCCTTTTACTTCACGGCGGCTCTTATGCTTGTTTGCACAGTTGCCTTCAGACAGTTTACCCGTCGTGAGCCCAGAGCTAGCAACTAGAAGCGTCGCCTTTTTATCCTATTATCTATAAAGCTGACCAGGAAAAGGAGCGCGCCGCTCAGTGCCAGCGCTCCGAGGTCGAGGTATTTTACCGACACCAGCTTGCTGGCAATACCGGCAGCCCCGCCGCCGATGAGCGCCGCCAGCGCCCCTGTCGCGGTTACTTTAAGCCGGCTCTTGAAGAACCCGGCTATCACCGGCAGAATTACGCCGCAGGTATAGACTGTGTAGGCAAACAGCAGGGCGCTGATTATTCCCTTGAGCAGTAACGCCACCACCAGCGAAATAATTCCCAGCAGTATTATCAGCCAGCGGGAGCGTGGCAGGATGTTTTTTCTATCGGGCGATGAACGGAATCCCCCGATGATATCCACGGTCAGAATGGTGCTGGCGCTCAGCAGGGTGGTATCTGCCGAGGACATCACGGCGCAGAGCAGCGCCGCCAGGACGATACCTCCGATAAGCGGTGAAAATACTTCGCTGATAACCATGGGGAGAGCCTGCTCCGGCGCAATTTCCGGGAACAGGACGGCGGCCCCCATGCCAATCAGGGTAACGGCAAAGGCTATCGGTATAACGAGTCCTGCTGTCCAGAAGGTGGATGCCCGCGCCGTGGCATCATCCCTGGCGCAGAATATCCGCGAGTACATGTCCGGCCCGACGACATAGGTCAGTCCGACCACCAGGAGCATGGCAGCGAGGTCGGCCCCGCCGAACTCTGAGCCGGTGGGAAAGGCGAACATGTCCGGCGACAGCGAGCTTTGCAGTCCATCCCATCCCCCCAGTCGTGAGAGGAGCAGTCCCAGGCCGGTAAAAATCCCCCCGAAGATTATCACCGACTGAAAAAAGTCGGTGCGGATGACGGAATACTGGCCGCCCAGTACCGTGTAGGCGATAAAGACTAGGGAAAAAATCACCATCCAGAGGGTCGGCGTGCCGATACCCAGGATGCTCATTATCTTGCCGGCGGCGATAATCTGGGCGGCAATCACGCCTATCCAGGCGATGACGATAAGTATCGAAGAGGCGAAGGCCATGCGCCGGTCGTATTGCTTTTCTATCAGTTCGGGGAGAGTGTAGAGGGCGAATTTCCTGACTTTCCTGGCGAAAAACAGTCCCAGGCATATCAGGCCGGCACTGCCCGCCAGCAGCCACCAGGCCCCGGTCAGTCCCCGTTGAAAACCCAGCCCGGCCATACCCACCGTGGCCGACCCGCCGATAATGGTGGCCAGCAGCGAGCCGACGATGAATAATGAGGAGCCTTTTCTCCCGGCTACGAAGAAATCGTCCGCCTGGCCGGCCTTTTTGCGGCTGGCTACCCCGATGGCGAGCATGGCTAAGAAGTAGCTGATGATTATTATAAGCTGGGGCATTATCGTTTTCCTCGGTCGTGGATGTCATTTACTGGTAATTAAGAAATAAGACTGCCGGGGAATTTAGGGCCGATTAAACGCAGCGTGGTTTACATAAAGTCTTTATCGGGTTGGCTTCTCGGTGCCAATAATGGCGATTTCTATCTTATGGCCGCACTTCGAGCAGGTTACATTGAGGGTAATCGGCTGACGCATTACCCTTTCGGCGACCGCTGATACTATGGAGTCGACATTGTCCAGGCGCTGGTCCAGCATGTCAAGACGCTGAGCGATACGCTCGATATCCGATGCTGAATTGTCGTTTACCGATTCCAGTTTGTCTTGCTTTGCCAAGTTCCCAGTCCTCTTAACAATAAGGTTAGACTCATTATATGTCCTGAAATGTAATCATGTCAAAGTTAGGAGATGGGGTGAAAGTGTTTCAGGTTCTGCTCGAATGTGCCATCTGGTTTTACCTCACCCCTGACCCCCATTAACTGATACAACCACCCGTCACCCAGTGTTTTTCTGCAGTAAAGAGCAATACTAATCAAAGTGCCAAGCACAAAGACTTCAGAATAATATTCGACGGCTTTCCTAAGATCCCTTATTGTAATGCCGATATGTACTAATGCCGGAATAGTAAATCTTAGTTTTCCAGTTATCGTTACCACTCTCATGGGAATCTGGTAGCAGTTTATCCTCCCAGGTAGGCTCTTTTGACAATATCGCTAGACCTCATTGTAGCGATGTCGCCCTGGAGAACGACTCTGCCAACCTGTAGTGCATAACTCATACTGGCTACCCCGAGGGCTAAGTGAACATTCTGCTCAACCAGCAGAACGCTGACTCCCCTCTTATTAATGTCCTTTATAACCTCACCCAATTGCTCAATCACTATGGGAGCCAAGCCTACTGAAGGCTCATCCATCAAGAGCAGCTTAGGTTTAGCCATTAAACCGCGACCGATGGCCAGCATCTGTTGTTCACCCCCGCTCAGTGTTCCGGCCTTCTGATTGCGCCTCTCCCGTAATATAGGGAAGAGCCTGTAGACCTCTTCCAAGTCCTTGTTGATGCCAGCCTTATCTTTGCGTAAACTGGCACCAAGTTTGAGATTGCTCAAGACACTGAGATAAGGAAAAAGATGCCTGCCTTCGGGGATGTGGACGATGCCAAGTGTCACAATCTCAGTAGCGGACTTACCGTTTATCTGGCTGCCCGCAAACCGAATTTCCCCCGAGGTTAACGGCACTAACCCGGACAAGGCCCTTAAAATAGTGCTTTTACCGGCTCCATTGGCACCAATAATGCTGACCACGGACACCTCGTCAACTTCCAGCGAAACGTCTTGTATTGCGATGGATTTCCCATAGTGCACTGTTATATTTTCAATTTCAAGCAACACGTTCACCACCGAAATAAGCTCGAATTACCTCTTTGTTCCCCCTCACGTCTTTGGGTAAGCCTTCGGCAATTTTCTGCCCAAAATCAATAACTATAACCCTTTCACATAAATCCAAAATTCTCATGTTATGTTCAACCAGCAGGATAGTGATTCCCTGTTGCTGCATTTTCTTAATAGCAGTTATCGTGAACTCAATTTCACTCGGGTTCATCCCGGCTATCGGCTCATCCAGTAATAGCAATTTGGGCTTAATAGCCAGGGCTCTCGCAATGCCAAGCATCTTTTGATACCCGTGAGGTAGATTCTTAGCAAGCTCATCCTTAACTTTATCTAGTCTTACCAGCTTCAAGATTTCCAGGGACTGTTCCGAGATATAGGCTTCGTTACGGCGGTAGCTAGCGGTATTAAAATATATATCTAGCAGGCTTGACCTCGGGTAGAGATGGAAGGATGTAGATACATTTTGTAAAACGGTAAAATTACCGAAGAGAGGGTTCAGCTGAAAAGTCCTGCCTACTCCCAGCCTGGCAATCTCATGGGGCTTTTTACCTACAATATTTTTTCCGGCAAATGTTACCTTTCCTCTAGTGGGTCTGTATATGCCGGTGATAAGATTGAATATCGTAGTTTTGCCAGCACCATTAGGGCCGATCAAGCCCGTGAGCTCTCCTTCGTTGATATACATATCAAGTTGCTGGACTGCGGCCAAACCGCCAAAAAATTTGGTCAACCCATTAATCTCAAGAAGCATGGCGCACCTTTTTAGTATTCTGACATTTTGTCAACCATGACCTTACCATCTGGGGTAAGCTAACGAGACCCTGAGGCATTAAGTATACAACAATACCAAGAATAGCAGCATTAACAAAGGGGGCATACATTTTCAAATCACGGAAAAATTCAGGTATTATAATTAGAATTATGGTTCCGATGATAGGTCCAGCAAAGCTATTGATTCCACCAATAAGAACATACATTACTAGCCACAAGGTTGCCATGAAGTTAAAACTTGAGCTAGATAATACTAAATTGTAATGAGCATAGCCGGCACCGGCTAGGCCGACAAAGAAGCACCCTACACCCACGGCCAGAATTCTATACCATCCTTCATTAATGCCAACACTGGATGCCACGACGTGTGATTGGGCAATGGCCTTCAAAGTCGTGCCAATGCGCGAGAACTCGAATCTATAGAGGGCTATAATGCTGGCCAGGGTTAACCCAAGAAAGAAATAATAGTATGGCAACTTGGAACCCACGAACAAAGGTTTGATTCCCACGAGGCCGCTGTAGCCACCGGTCACTTCTCCAAGCGCATAAATGACCTGCAGGACTCCTATCCCAAAGAACAGGCTACCCATGGCGTAGTACAGGGCCCTCAGTCTGGCAAATGGGAATCCCAGTAACATACCGATGCCTGCTGTTATTAGAGCTGCCGATGGAATGGTAACCCATGGTGGCAAGTCAAGCCATTTTGATGCCATACCAGCCAGATAAGCCCCGATACCCATGAAAGCCGCATGCCCTAAAGGGAACTGACCCGAAATAATTATCGTGCGCAGGCTGACAGTGACAATGATGTATATGAAAGTCAGGATAATAATATGCCAAATGTAAGCAGAGCTAAGGAATACCGGGAGTAAGGCTATAATGACGACCAGCCCGGTTAAAATAGCAGGCTTGGTCCATTTCCTCCCACCTATCTTAAAATTAAATGGCATGGATTCAGGAAGCTGACTATTACTCATAATTTATAATAAATAATCCTTTATCCATAATCCTTGGCTATCATGCCTCATGCCCAAAGAAACCCTGAGGTCGGAGCAGAAGAAGACCGACAACTATGGCAACAGCAATGGCATCGCTAATAGCACCGTTAAGCAGTACCGGCAATGTAGCATCCAGGATTCCCAGTGCGAACCCGGTAATGAATATGCCGCTGATGCTCCCCACCCCAGCCAGAATAACCACCATGAGGATTTTAATCAGCATGAAATCACCCATAAAAGGGCCTAAATTCAAATAAGCACCTATCAGGCATCCGGCTATTGCTGCAAAGCCACAACCAATAGCACAGGCAAGAGCAGAAATGCGGTGGACATTTATACCCTGCAAGTAGGCTCCCTCTATGTCTTGCGCAATAGCCTGCATCTGCTGGCCCCATTTCGTCCGATTTACGAACAAGATTATTACCACCAGGAGGATAGCTCCAATAGCGAAAGTTACAATTCTCTCGTAGCTAACCGACGCAGGTCCAATTCTAAGAATGCCCTCGACAAACGGAGGTAACGATAATATTTGGGTTCCCGCAATAATATTAACGCCAGTCTGTAGAGCCACTGTGATAACTACGCATATCATTATGGTGCGGTTGAAATCTCCTACGAAGGGGCGGAAGCAGAACTTCTCCAGGAATACTCCGAACGTAGCCGCTATTAGAGTTGTCAGTATTAGAGCTAACCACTGATTCAAACCCAATGCCGTTATCAATGCCAACCCAATATAACCGCCTAGCATGTAGATGGCACCATGGGCAAGATTGAGTATCCCCAGCATGCTAAAAAGAAAAGCAAGGCCCAGTGCTACTAATATATACATTGACGACAATATCAACAAATTGGTTAACGTTGCTACTACCAGTTCCATATAGCGCTATTTCCCTCTGATGCTTAATTCACCTGCTCAAACCTATACTGGGGTAAGGGGGTTATCCCCCCCTACCCCAGTCGTGTCATAGTACAAAACCAGTTAGTCAGGGAATAACGCCGATATCTATCCAGCCAGCGGAGGTCTCAACGCCATCCTTAAATATCTGTACTGCCTGTGGTGACGCTATAACATGGTGCTTAATCCCGAAAGATTCGTCACCGCATATCTTCGCCTTTCCAAAAATGGTTTCCACTTCATCCATTGTCTCCAACTTCTCCTTTACCACCGTTGGGTCAAGGCTCTGAGCTGCCTCAATGCCCTCTTTGAGAATCCACAGGCAGTTGGGCCCTGACATTTCTAATTGATAATCTGCTCCAAACTGGGCTGCAATCCTGTCGATTATTTCTTTCGCCACAGGTGGCATATCTGGATCACCCGGTGTATAAGCGATTGAGAACACATCTTTCATGGCTTCCGCTCCGGCGATGTTCACAACCTGACTTATACGGGCCGGCAGAGAGCCAGCAAAGGGCTTGTAGTTACCTGATTCTCGCAGACCTTTGACGATGGCGCCCATATGTGGGACAAGACCATTCTGCATAAATATGGCATCTGCTTCTTCCATTGCATTTAGTTTTGCCACGATAGGGCTGAAGTCCTGCATTTCGTTGGGGTAGGCAATCGCTTCACCAACAACGGCTATCCCCTCTGCTGCCAACAATCTTGTAGCTATTGGTGTTACAAAGGGTACAGCGCCATCATCCGGGGTGACAATGGCCACTTTTTTAACATTAGGATAGTTCTTCTTGAGATACTTCACAGCAGCACTGGATGTTAGGGCACTCCCGTTACCACCCAGAAATGCGTAGGGCGTGCTCCCGTCTACTTCCCCCGGGGTATTGACGCACCAGGTAATGAAACGAAGCACTTGATTCGGGTCACAGATCGGCCCGGCTGCCGCAGCGAAGAACGCAGTCGGCCCAATAATAAAGTCAACCCCATCATCAAAGACTAACTTGTTTACCGCAGCGGTAACGCCGTCCATGGTACTCTTGGTGTCTTCAATGAGAAGCTTAACCAGGTACTTTTCACCGTTAACTGTAATCCCACCCTGCTCGTTAATTATGTCCGCAGCAACTTTTGTTTGATTCATATCAGGGACTTCGCGAACCGAGAAAAAACCTGTTATCCCCAGAGCCATTCCGATGGGCAATGTCTTGGTTTCGGTGGTTGTAGGTGCCGGTTTCTGACAACCAGCAACGGATAGCGCCACTATAACTGTAATTAGAACGATGCTACAGAGTAGTAATAATTTTCCTTTTTTCATTGGAACCTCCTTGTGAGATGAAAAATCCTCGACTGAAATAAACCGTATATATCACGCCATTTCTATCACCCCCCTGGTTGCTGTCTCCGGTGTGAGGCAAATTTAATCTAGTTACAGGATGTTGCATAATGTTATATAATATTATACAACTAGATTAAATAATAATATTTAGGTGCTTTGACTAGATACTACTAACAAATTAGCTTTTTGTCAATTGACAAAGGCTCTAGATTATATTTTTATTGGTGTTCAATTCATTTGGATAACAATCAGCGTGCTGCGTACCTGTAAACGAACATCGTGAGGTCCGTAATTGACAACAGAATATCATCAATTTAGAATGTTAGGAGTCGAGGACAATGGATGACCTGCCAGTATTTCCAATAGGTGTTGTCTCAGAGTTGCTCAATGTGCATTCTGAAACTATTCGTGTATGGGAAAAATCCGAGATAGTTAAGCCACAAAGGAGAAGCGGCAGGCGATTTTTTTCTGAGGCTGATCTGAAACGGTTACGATTCATTCAGCGGTTAATAGCAGAAGGGCTGAATCTTCCAGCAATACGTCATTATCTGCGGCTTTACCCTTGTTGGTATTTGGATAGTTGTCCTGCCTGTATGCATCACTCTGAGTTTGTTGTTTGTGCAAAACCATGCTGGAAAGAGAAAGAGATTTACTGTCAAACATATGGTAATGAGGACACTTGCTCCAACTGTGAATTTCGTAAATAATCAAAGGGGCATAAGGCACAATAATAGGTATCTAATCAAGCCAATGAAAGGAGGGCTAACTTGATCTAGTTCCATGATTAATGTATTCCTATATAGCCGCTGGTTCAATTATTGTAGATGGTTCATCGGGACTCTTAAACTAGAAAATATATTTTAAGGGAGGTTAATATGAGACCGCTTCAAACTGATTTATCTATATATAGCAAATTTAATTTTGAGAAGGCGCCCGTAGCTGTCAAGTTCCTGCCCACCAGACCGGAAGGGATTAAGCAGCTAGAAAAAGAGCTGTCTTTCTGTGAAATGCTAAAAGAAGCACAGGAAAGGGGAACCCCGTTTTACTTCGCTAAAGAGAATGAGACTTGCCTGGGAAAAGCATTATTGGGAATGGAGGATATGCCTTCATTCGCCGAGGGCGGACAAATAGGGATTAAACTTGAAATTTTCCAGGAGGCGCGGGCTAACAGCAACCTCTATCCACACCTTCCCGTACTACCGAGGGGTATCGTTAACTATGTTGCTTTCTCTACGTTAGATAAATTGGAATTCGAGCCGGACCTCTTGGTTCTTCTGGCTAATGCCAGCCAGGCGGAAATCGTGCTGAGGGCAATGAGCTATACGACCGGTGAGCTACGGGAGTCCAAAACAACAGGTGTACTGGGATGCGCCTGGATTTACCTTTATCCATACCGGAGCGGCAAAGTGAATTACACGGTTACCGGGTTGGCCTTTGGTATGAGAGCAAAAGAGGTATTTGAGGAAGGATGGATTCTAATCTCTATCCCGTATAACTGGATACCGATTATTGCGCAAAACCTGCAGGAAATGAAATGGGTTCTACCGTCATACACAGAGGGCAGGGAGAAATTTTTAATACGGGAACGAGAGAACATAGAGGAATTAAGACAGGAGAGTCAGAATCCCTAAAGGAGTATAAAATTACCGTTATTGATATTTGCTGCATAGGATAACCTTATATAGAGAACATACTTCTTATCAGCTTGAAAATAAGTATTCGTTCTTTACAGCCTATGTGGAACATGGTCGTTTGGTGCGAGCACGACTGACTCTTTATCAGTTTTTCTACTCGCTCAGCAGCTAATATGGTTTATAACCTTGTTATGGTCCTAACGACTGAAGGTATTGCAGAAATCCAAAAGGGTTCAATTGAATGACCGCTATGGGTGCCAATACCCAAAACACATCCTCGGCACCACCTTCAACCGATAGCATCTGCTGAAATTTCTCCAGTTCGCTTTTATTGCCGTCTACATAAGCATTCAAAAAGGTGAGTGCTCATGTCCTTGCATCCTGGTAGGCACCTTTACTTAGCTCGTGACCCTCGCCTTCGCATTTTATCAGATACATTTCCCCTTTAGCTGTTTTTAGCCCATTATCGCAAACATGGTCGTACCTGAGTAGCTTGAGCACGGCCTATAACCAAAAACGGGACAAGGATTAGGGTAAACAGTAATGCTTTCATCTCAGTCGCCTCCATTAATTGTCAGCCTGGGGATGGACCCCATCTGGTTCGGGGTATTGTTCTGTGTTAATACCCAGATAGGGCTTATCACACCTCCGATGGGAACGGATTTGTTGAAATGCCACCAGTGTCTGAAGGTCAAGCCGCAATTACTGCCCTAAATGGAAAAACACTTAGTCATAATCTATATGCCTGAGATGTATAACGAAAAGCCAGATTATACAGACCTATCCTCGCCACTTCCCAAAGGATATGCGGTATAGTAAATAGTCCCAGGAGTTACCCAGTAGGTTGCCAAGCCGAATCATCCGGAGCATCAAGTGAATGGCCTCTGTCTTTTCAACACCGTATGTCTGCCGCAACTTTCGGACAGCTTCGGGGGCGGGATGAACATCGGATTCAGCCCAATGCTGCGCATAGAGTACGGCCACAGCCTCCTCTTCCGGGCAGTTATCAACATCTCCTGATAATAGCTGGCTAATCTCTTCCGGAGTAAGCCCACTTTTCAACGCTTGCCTGGCATGGAAGTAGGAACAATAGCGGCAGCCGTCTACTGCGGTGACAGCCAGCATAAGCCTCTCCTGGAAAGCTGGCGATAACAATCCCCTATCCTTTATTTCTTTCAGTCGCTTCCTATTTCTCATCGGAAAGCACAGGTCGGTAAAGAGTTCCTTCGGGCTGCTATATGTTCTTTTATTGAATTTCATGACTGGCACTGCCGAGCCCAAGCGGTTACGATATGGTGAGGAAGATAACATTAGTATGTTAAGTATAGTCACATCAAATGGAAAAGTCATCCCGGATACAAAGGCGAGGCCCCTTCTGCCCACGTCACATTTCATCTCTTCGTGCAATTTATCACCCTGAATAATATAAATCTCGCCAAGTGATGTGACTGTGTTAAAATAAGGCCAGTCTCGACCGGTACGGGGTAGCCATATGGCAAGCAGAACCATCATTCATATCGACCTCGACTCTTTCTTCGTTTCGGTGGAACAGGTACTCAATCCCGAACTCAAAGGTAAACCTGTTGTAGTCGGTGGCAAGCCTGACCGAAGAGGGGTCGTTGCGACAGCTTCCTACGAAGCGCGAGCCTTCGGTCTTCACTCCGGTATGCCACTGGTAACTGCCGCCCGATTATGCCCGGACGCCATCTTTATCGAAGGGAATTTTGCCAGGTACCGCGAATTCTCACGGAAGTTTATGGCAATTCTTAGCGACTTCTCCCCGTTTATCGAACCGATGGGCATCGATGAAGCCTATCTGGATGTGACCGGATTTGAAGCGATACATGGTTCCATTTGGCAAATGGCGGACAAGATGAAGCAGCGAATCCGGAGTGAATTGGGACTCTGCGCTTCGATCGGCATCGCAAGCTGTAAAGTAGTCGCCAAAGTTGCATCAGACCTTTCCAAACCGGATGGGCTCATCGAAGTGGCGCCGGGTGGAGAGCGCGACTTCCTGGCGCCGCTGCCCGTAGAAAAACTACCCGGAGTCGGGAAACAGGCCGTGAAGGTCATCAAGGGCTTGGGAGTGCATACGATAGGCGGACTATCCCGAACGCCTTCTCATACCTTGAAAAGCCGTCTCGGTACCGCGGGAGAAATGCTGCATCGTTTCGCCAACGGTATTGATGACAGGAAGGTGCTCCCACCCGGTGAAGCTAAGTCCATCAGTCGGGAGACCACTTTCGGAGAGGACACCCGCGACCGTTCGTTTTTGGAAGCGACTTTATGGGCTCAAAGCGAGAAGGTGGGCGCCGACCTTCGGAAGAAAGGCAAACAGGCAAAGTGTGTGACTCTGAAGTTGAGGTACGCTGATTTCTCAACTATCACCCGCAGCCACACGCTTCGGGAAAGCGTCGATACCGACCGGGCGATATTTGAAACGGGTATTGGGTTGCTCGAGCGGGCACTGGCGATGGAAATACAGGCGGTGCGGTTGGTCGGTATCGGCGTGTCTAACCTGGTGGAGGCGAGCCGGCAGGCGACGCTATTCGCTCCTTCCGCCCGGAAGCTGGAGGAATTGAATAAAGCCATCGACCGCATCCGGAACAAGTACGGATTTGACGCCATACAGACCGGACGGGTGATACGGCTTAAGGATATTTCAACTCGTCTGTCGGACAAGAGGTTCTAATCGGTGGCAGCCATGGACTCATGAAGATGATGAACGGCTTGAGCTTTATTGTCATGAAGGAATGCAGCCTGGAGAAATAGCTGGAGAACTTGGGAGAAGCATGGCCTCGATTACTAAAAGGTTAGTGGATAAGGGCTTGAATCGGCTGAATCCTAATGAAAAAAGGAAAACCCGAGTAAGATGGGGAATTTCTGACCTCATACCTTTGCAAGGATTGTCTTCGAGAGGGGGATTAAGGGGGTGAGGTAAGGTTATTAACCAACTGCAAAATGGCTGGATGAGCAGCCATGTTGATTTATGGAATATTGAGGGGTATAATCCTGAATACGAAGTATCGGTTTACCCGGTATTAATCGAAGAGGAGGGAATTCAAATGACTGAGAAAGCAGTCGGCAAGGTGAGTGATTTCTTTGCCCACCCGGTAGTCGCCGGAATTGACATGACCGGGACGCTGAAAGTAGGGGACAAGATTCACATCCAGGGACATACCACGGATATCGAGATGGAAATTGCCTCGATGCAGATTGATAATGCCAACGTCAATCAGGCCAAGAAGGGCGATTCCGTGGGTATTAAGGTCCCTGATAGGGTGAGGACGGGCGATACTGTTTACAAGGTTACCGACTAATACAGTCTCACAATCACACTATTTTGAAGCCCCGGCTCATTACCCTCGCTCTTTCTCCTCTTTTCCAGGGCCTGTCTAACGGAAATCTTGGGATTAACTCCAAGGTTTACATCCGATTATATCTATCGGGTTAGGAGCACGTTTATGACCGCCGGTTTTGGTGACTACGACAAATATGACGGCCTCCGTCTGGCCGGGCAGATGGAGAAAGCGAAGCCCTGGGCCGACCGTGCCCCGCCCGTCTGTGCTGGTGTGACGGACTGAGTATTACCGCTACTCCTGCCGTTTAACCGATAGCTTTAACCAGGTTGGCCATCTCGATGGCGCTTACCGCGGCATCGAAGCCCTTGTTGCCGGATTTCGTTCCGGAGCGCTCGATAGCCTGTTCCAGCGTATCGGTGGTGATGACCCCGTAGATAACCGGCACGCCGGTGTCCAGGTTGACCTTGGCGATGCCCTTGGTGACCTCGGCCGCGATATGGTCGAAGTGGGGCGTGCTGCCGCGGATCACGGCTCCCAGGCAGATGACGGCATCGTACTTCTTCGACTGGGCCATTTTCTGGGCAATCAGTGGTATCTCGAATGAACCGGGCGTCCAGGCGATTTCAATATCGGTTTCGTTGACGCCGTGGCGAAGCAGTGCGTCCTGCGCCCCTTCGAGCAGCTTCTTGCTGAAGAACTCATTAAAACGTGAGACAACCAGCCCGAACTTCAGTCCCTTTCCCAGTAAATTGCCCTCAAAATTCTCGCTCATAGCCATCTCCTTAGTTTGATTCTATTCATCTGGCAGAATATGATACTTCTAAGAGAAGCCAATTTTCTGCAATTTTTTAATCGCTATCGGCATCGGAAACCTTCAAGAGATGCCCCATTTTTTTCTGTTTCGTCTGGAGGTAGCGGCGGTTATACCGGTTCGGCTGGGTGATAACCGGCACTGTCTCCGTAACGTTCAGTCCATAGCTCTCCAGGCCGACTCTCTTCTTCGGGTTGTTGGTGAGCAGCCGGATATTGTGCAGGCCGAGCTCAGCCAGTATCTGGGCGCCGGTACCGTAGTCGCGTGGGTCGGGGTCGAAACCCAGGAATATATTGGCTTCCACGGTGTCCATCCCCTTGTCCTGGAGGGCATAGGCGCGAATCTTGTTGTGGATGCCGATGCCCCTGCCTTCCTGTCTCATGTAGAGCAGGACGCCCCGGCCTTCTTTAGCGATAGCCTGCATGGCCATCTTAATCTGGTCACCGCAGTCGCAGCGCAGGCTGCCGAATACCTCGCCGGTAAGGCACTGGCTGTGCACTCGCACCAGCGCCGGTTCATCCGTGGCCAGGTCTCCCATCACCAGGGCCAGGTGTTCGTCGAGGCCGGTCTGGCTCTTATAGGCTATCACCGTGAACTCTCCGTAAGGCGTGGGCAGTTTGGCCTCGGCCACCCGGTGTACCAGCTTTTCGTGGCGGAAGCGGTAGGCGATAAGGTCGGCCACGCTGACGATTTTTAGTCCGAATTTCTCGCCGATTATCTCCAGCTGGGGCATGCGTGCCATGGTGCCGTCCTCGTTCATAATTTCGCAGCAGACGCCGGCGGGGGAAAGTCCGGCCAGCCTGGTCAGGTCAACGGTGGCCTCGGTCTGTCCGGCGCGTACCAGGACGCCGCCGTCCCTGGCGCGCAGGGGGAACATGTGCCCCGGCATCACCAGGTCCTCGGGCCTGGTCTCGGGGTCGATGATAACCTTAACCGTCTGTGCCCTGTCCGCCGCCGAGATGCCGGTGCTTGTCCCCTGTTTGGCTTCGACCGATACCGTGAAGGCCGTGCCGAAGGTGGAGGTATTATTGCTTACCATCATGGGTATATTGAGTTCGTCCAGCCGCTTGCCGGTGGCGGGCATGCAGATAAGACCGCGACCGTGCACGGCCATGAAGTTGATGGCTTCGGAAGTAACTTTCTCGGCGGCCATGACCAGGTCGCCTTCGTTCTCCCTGTCTTCGTCGTCGACAACGATGACGAACTTGCCTGCTTTGATATCTTCGATAGCTTCCGGAATAGTTGCCAGTCCCATTTTGTATTTCTCCTAACGTAGCACGGGCGGTCAGTTTACCGTGAAACCATGCTCCTGTAAAAATTCTGCGGTGATGCCGGTAGTCTGCGGCTTGACAAACTCGGCCACGTATTTGCCGATGATATCCACCTCCAGGTTGACCGTATCACTTACCTTTTTATCGGCCAGAATCGTGTTCTGTCGGGTGTAACCGACGATGGAGACCGAGAAGGAGGTGGCGTCTTTATCGACCACCGTCAGGCTCGTTCCGTCCACGGCGATAAAGCCCTTGGGTACGATATAGCGCATCACCTCGGGAGCCGCTTCGAATCTCATCAGCACCGCCTCGCCTCCTGTGGTAATCGAGTCTACCCTGCCGGTGTCGTCGATATGGCCCTGCACTAGGTGGCCGCCTATTTCGCCGCCCAGCCCCAGCGGCCTTTCCAGGTTGACCCTGTCTCCGGCGTGGAGCTGTCCGAGGTTGGTGCGCTTGAGGGTCTCCGGCATAATGTCCACGGAGAAAGCCTTTTCGCTAAATTCGGTTACCGTCAGGCAGATGCCATTGACGGCGATACTGCCGCCGGACTGCATCCCCTTGAGGACCCGGCTGGCGGCAATGACCAGCTTTCCCGCCGGAGCGGAAACAACACTACCTACCTCTTCGATAATTCCGGTAAACACGCCTTACCTCTTGACAGAACGCACCCTGCTTACTGTCATTCTAACACTTGTCATAAGGTAAACGCAATATAATCGCCGTCATTGCGAGGAGCGTAGCGACGTGCCTGCACGCCGAAGTGCGTTATGGCACGCAGGCGTGGCAATCTCCAGCTTAGTGTGAAGACAATGATTGAGATTGCCGCGCTTCGCTCGCAATGACAATAATGGAATATCTATTAATTCGTTTGTCTTCCCCCCGTCCCCCTGGCCGATTTCAGGTCGCTCTTGGCCTCTTCCTTGGGGCGTAAATCACGGGTGGCCTTGCCGGCCCGCCACATCTCGGAGTTGCCCATAGCATCCAGCTCTTTACCCAGGCGGCTCTTGTAGTCCGGCCGGCCGCATTCGGAGATGACGCGGCGGGTCTCCGCGCCGGAGGCGACCCTCTCGTAAAGCTCCTTGTAGACCGGCATAACCGCTTCCTTGAACCGGGGCTTCCAGTCCAGGGCGCCCCGCTGGGCGGTCGCCGAGCAGTTGGCGTACATCCAGTCCATGCCGTTCTCGGCGACGAGACGGATAAGGCTTTCGGTCAGTTCTTCAACAGTCTCGTTAAAGGCTTCGCTGGGACTGTGCCCGTGCTTGCGAAGGGTGTCGTATTGCGCTTCCATGACGCCCGCCAGCGCCCCCATCAGTATGCCGCGCTCGCCGACGAGGTCGCTGTAGACTTCATTCTCGAACGTGGTCGGGAAGAGATAGCCGGAGCCTATGGCAATCCCCAGGGCGATACAGCGTTCTCTGGCTCTGCCGGTGGCATCCTGGTGGATGGCGAAGCTGGAGTTGATACCTGCTCCCGAGAGGAAGTTGCGGCGCAGCGATGTCCCCGAACCCTTGGGGGCCACCATGATGACATCGATGTTGTCCGGGGGAATGACCTCGGTCTGGTCTTTATAGACAATCGAGAACCCGTGCGAGAAGAAAATGGCGTCACCCGGATTCAGGTTCTTCTTGACGACGGGCCAAATAACTTTGTGGGCTGCGTCCGTAACCAGCATCTCGATAATCGTGCCGCGTTGCACGGCTTCCTCTATCTCGAACAGGTCTTTCCCCGGCGTCCAGCCGTCTTTCTCGGCCCGATTCCAGTCCTCCATGAACTGCTTCGACTGCCCGATAATGGCATTGAAGCCGTTATCTTTCATATTTAACGACTGCCCGGGGCCCTGGACGCCGTATCCTATGATGGCAATTGTTTCATCCTTGAGTACCTCGCGGGCCTTTTTCATGGGAAACTCTTCCCGCGTGATTACTTCTTCTTTTGTCCCTCCGAAATCGATAATCGCCATAATTCATTCCCTCCTTCATTTCTACATAGCGCAGTCACGTAGATAGTTTATATTATATAATTACCTGATACTATAAGCCACCTGCACCAGGATGGTTATCACCGTTTCTCCCGGGCTTATTGATGCCGCGGCTTCTGGCATCGGCGCTGGAACTGCCATACCGTAGGATATCTGGCGGGTAGTCGGGTAATAACTGCCACTCTCATTGATGTAGGTGGGCTCGCCCAGCCGGATACCGGCGGTATCGGCTATCTGCTCGGCTCTTTCGCGGGCATCAGCCAGGGCTTTTTCTCTGGCCTCTTTCTGGTAGGGGGTCGGGTCGTCCACCGTAAAGCTTATATTGTCGATTCTGATGTAGTCGCCCCCGACTCTGGCGACGGCATCGATGATAGTGCCGGTATCGTCAACTTCCCTGACCCTGACCGTCACCATATTGGTCACCCGGTAGCCGACGAGCTCTTCCTCGCCTCTTTCCGGCGCCCAGTCCCTCACGGGGTAAATTCGGAAATACAGGGTCTGGATATCCTTATCGGCGACGCCACGGGAGTCGAGTTCGCTGACGACGGCATTCATGGCTGATGATGCCTCATCCTGCGCCTGGTCTACCGTATCGGCCTGCGCTTCCACGCCCAGCGTCAGTACGGCTATATCCGGGGTAACGGTTATCTCCCCGATACCGCTTACCCAGATGCCGGTGTTCTGGCCGGAGATAACGCCGCTGGAGGTCGTGCGGGAAGGCGGCGATAAGCTGTCGCAGCCGGTCGCTCCGATGACAATAATAACCAGCAGTAAACCGACTGCCAGACACAATATACGTTTCATGGCAACCACCTCCTCGATAAAACCCTTCGGTGACGGGTAAGTTTGATTGAAATTAGTCCATAGTGAACTGGAACGTTCCGGCTCTGGTCTTGCAGGAGTGCAATAACTCTATAAGCCGGTCGGTCTTGGTGACCCAGCCATAGGAACCGGCCACCTTTTTTATCGTAGCTTGGCCTATCTTCGGCCAGGAGGACGCGGTGGCGTCTTCCACCAGTATGACGTCATATCCTGTATTAAAGGCATCTGTTAGCGTGTTTTCCACGCAGATGACGGTATCCACGCCGGTAAATATAATGGTATCGGCGTGGATGCTCCTCAGCCAGAGGTCGAGCTCGGTATCCTGGAAGGCGGAATCTCTCCTTTTCAAAACAATATGGTCGCCTTTCATTGGCGCCAGTTCGTCGATTATCTCGGCGTCCCACGTTCCCCTGATACACGCCGGTATCCTCAGGAACTCCGCCCTCCGCTCGGGTACGACACGGTGCAGTCTCGTAAAAAGGTCTATCCCGGATTCCTCTCTGACCTGCTGTGTATAGAATATGCGTATTCCCACTTCGCGGCACGCAGCTACTAACCGTACGATGTCCGGTATAATCTTTCTATAGGCTTCGAGGTCGGCCCCGATGCTGCCGCCATACTTTTCGTAGGAACCTCCGCTTGAGCAGAAGCCGTTCTGCATGTCTATGACGAGCAGCACGGGATGAAATTCAGGCGGTCTTAAACGTACCACAGCTTCTACCTCCGTTTATCGCCGCTCCGGCGTTGATGAAACCGGGACCGCGAATGATACTCTGCCCCTGATGATTTTACCACATTTTTCTGTGGAGGTAACGTTATCCAGAGCCACGGGCGGAATTAAAATGGACTGCCTGTTTTACCGGCTTAAATAAACAGACGCAAGCCTGGAGTGTTGACAAAAGCACACATAGGTTTATAATGGACTCACCTGATACCGAAAAAATTACCGAGGAGGCAAAGTGTACGAAAGAATACTAATTCCACTGGATGGCTCGGAAGTCGGTGAATCTGCCCTGCAGTTTATGAAGGACCTGCTCTCGAAGCTGTCAAAAGACGTTGACGTAGAAGTCACCTTATTGCACATCTTATCGCCATTTTCCCAGAGCGTTTCTATCCGCGACGAGTCTTTCGACGTTTACTTTCAGAAGGAAGATTATGAGAACATCAAAACAAAATTCATGGAATATCTGAACGCCACCGGGGAGACACAGACGAGCGCGGGCATCAAAGTTCGCGTGAGAGTGGAATTTGGTGATATCCCGAATCAGATTGTCAGGGTAGCCGAAGAAATGCACGCGGATATGATTGCCATGTCGTCACACGGGCGCACGGGGGTCGGGCTTTCGCCCATAGGTAGTGTTGCCTACAAAGTATTGCAGCTGGATACCGACATTCCCATAATCGTCGTAAGACCTCCCAAGCGTGCGCTGAAACGATAACGGGCCGGTGGGTGAAGATGACGGGTGTGAAAAAGGGCACTGAAGCCGTTTTGATAGCGGTGGCTGCTGCCCTTTTTGCTCTAACAGGCAATTTACCTCTCAATTGCCGTGTTATAGTCTCCACCCCGCCATAAATGCTATAATTTAATTGATGGATATCCTCGCCGAGCTTAATCCCGCCCAGAAACCATCACGTTCTATATTGAGGCTAATATAACCACCAAAACAACGGTAAGAACTACCAGCCCGAGAAGCCATAGAAGCATTGTCGGCTTTCTACGCCTTATATTACTACAGCTTGAATTCCAGCCAGCCCCCATACGGGCATCATGATAAAAGATGAATAAGTTATAGGCGAGTCTGGATATACATACGGGCATTTCCCTACTATGTCCCATATAGACCCCATTGCCCACTCCATGAAGGCGCCGTATACAGCAGCCACAATAAATAAAACGAACCATAGAGTTAATCTATTCATTTCGCTAAAATAAACTCTGGGAACATTAAACAATAAACCAGAACGATTTATCAATATTACTTTTTTCGCGCCCAGGTATTCGCTTCTGTGAAACTGATTTTCCTTTCATGGCCTCCATACCGCCATAAATGCTATAATTAGATATGGATATCCTCGCCGGCCTTAATCCCGCCCAGAAAGAAGCCGTAGAAGCTATCGACGGGCCGGTGCTCATCCTGGCTGGACCCGGCAGCGGCAAGACCCGGGTCATTACCCACCGTGTCGCCTACCTCGTGCGCAGCTGCGGCGTCAACCCCCGCCGCATCATGGCGGTAACCTTCACCAATAAAGCCGCCCGCGAGATGGAGGAGCGACTTAAGAAGCTCGTCAGCGGGTTGGTCAAGGACCTGACGCTGGGCACTTTCCACGCCATCTGTGCCCGTATTTTGCGGATTGATGGTAAAGCCATCGGTATCGACTCCCAATTTACTATTTATGACGACGACGACCAGATAAGCCTGTTAAAGAAAAGCCTCCAGGAGATTGGACTCGACCCCAAGCAGTACGCCCCGCGGGCGATTCAGTCGGCCATTACCGCCGCCAAGAGCCGGATGATAGGGCCGGCCGAATTTCTCCAGCACGGACGCAGCTATTTCGAAGAGGTGGTGCAGCGCGTCTACGAACACTACCAGAAGCTGCTGACCGAAAGCAGCGCCCTCGACTTCGACGATTTACTGATGAAGACGGTGCTCCTCTTCCGGCAGGATAAAGAGCTTCTGGAGAGATACCAGTCGCGCTACCTGCACATTCAGGTGGACGAGTTCCAGGACACCAACCTCGTCCAGTACGAGTTGACGAAGCAGTTGGCGGGGAAGTACCACAACATCTGCGTCGTCGGCGACCCCGACCAGTCTATTTACTCGTGGCGGTCGGCCGACCTGCGCAATATCCTGAATTTCGAGAAGGACTACCCCGATGCCAAGGTGGTGCTGCTGGAGCAGAGCTACCGCTCCACGCAGTTGATTCTCGAGGCGGCTTCCCACGTCATTTCGGCCAATCGAAACCGCAAGCCCAAGGACCTGTGGACGGAAAACGAGCCGGGCATGCCTGCCGCCGTCATCGAGACCTACACCGAGCAGGAAGAGGCCCAGTACGTCGTCAACGAAATCGATAATCTGGTGAGTCGGGGCGAGGTCAAGCCGGGCGACTGTGCCGTGATGTACCGCACCAATGCGCAGTCGAGAGTCCTGGAGGAGACCTTTATCCGCTACGGCATGCCCTACAAGCTGGTGGCGGGGACCCGGTTCTACGAGCGACGCGAGGTCAAGGATATTATCGCTTATCTCCGCCTCATCCAGAATCCCTGCGATTCTGTCAGCCTGCTGCGTATTATCAACGTCCCCCAGCGCGGCATCGGCCAGCGCAGTCTGGACGAGCTTACCGGGTGGGCGCGCTCGCAGGGTGTCCCCGAGTACCGGGCGTTGCAGTTGCTGGCGGAGTCGGAGGACTCCAGTGCCGATTTACCCTTCAGTTCGAGGACGGTCAAGGTGCTGATTGGTTTCGCCGTCATGATTGAAACTTTCATCGAGAAAAGCCGTGAGCTGAACCTGCTCGAACTGTTCGACCTCGTCGTCGAAAATTCCGGCTACCGGCACTACCTGGCGGGACTGGTGGATGGTGAGGACCGCTGGGAGAACATCCTGGAGCTGCGTGGGGTGGTCCAGGAGTCCCGCGACTTAAAGCCGCTGGAAGGTCTTTCCGACTTTCTCGAGGGCGTGGCGCTGGTTTCGGACGTCGACGACCTTGAAGAAAAGGTCGAGACCGTGACCCTGATTACCCTGCATCAGGCCAAGGGGCTGGAGTTCCCGGTGGTGTTCATCGTCGGCATGGAGGATGGTATCCTGCCTCACTTTAAGTCGATTGACGACCCCGCCCAGCTTGAGGAGGAAAGGCGACTTTGCTACGTGGGTATTACCCGGGCGAAGAAGCGGGTGTACCTGGTGCGGGCCTTCCGCCGCCACCTGATGGGCTCCAGTGCCGTCAACCGCCCCTCCCGATTTCTGCAGGACATACCGTCGAATCTGATTACCACGAGCAGCGTCTGGGAGGGTGAGGACAGCTGGGCGAATTCGACCGCCGCGGCTAGAGATAAGTCTGAAGAGCTTAAAGGCAGGGTCGCCGAGTTCAAGCCGGGCGACCACGTTCGGCACGAGCAGTTCGGCGAGGGCGTGGTGGTGAGCTATCAGACCGTCAAGAACGACGCCGAGGTGGTGGTGGCTTTCGACGGGGTGGGTGTGAAGAGGTTTTTACTGAGCTTTGCCAAGATAGAGAAGGTGTAATTGCCCCGCCTCCCCTTATCCACCCGCCATACCTGTCATTGCGAGGAAGCGCAGCGACGAAGCAATCTTGATTTATCGCCATTTCAGCCTTTTCTATGTTGTCATTCCCGCGAAAGCGGGAATCCAGACCACTCCACCCCTCGTTGTTATCTATTCCCACCCTGCCGCCCAGCATCATCTGCGGCTTAGCCCGTAGTATAATCCCCCGCTCCCCTAAACAAAAAATAGAATGGCGGTTTAATAACCACGAGAATCCATATCTGTTTAGGGATACAATCCTTAAACTAATTCGGTCTGAGAATATCGAATACAAGACACTAATCGCCTGAATCAATCGCTTTATCGTATTTAATCATAAGCTCTGCTAGTCTCTGACTAAGTTGTTTTAGAGCCATTAATCCATCGTGGTGCTTTTGGTTGTATTCGTTTTGAAAAGTAGTAGTTACGTTTGAGGGAATTTCAATAGAAACAGAACTAAACAAAACGCTTTCAGAAAGCGAAATGTTTTGGCGTATGAAGGTTGTCGCTGAGCCCCACCATTCTTCCCTCCGCCTCTCCCAGTCTTTAAGTTTCTCTGCACTTGTAATCTTCTCAGCCAGCAAGGAGCTTAATGTTTTGTACAAGCTTGCAAGCCCATCTGAAATAGCCGTATTAGCCTTGTAACTAGCCGTTATCTCTTCCATCCTCTTAATATTATCTTGCTTAGTTCTATCAATTTTAGCGGGAGCGTATAGCAAATTCACGATAAAGGTAGGAATAAAAAAGGCCCCAGCTGCAATTAGTGTAGCAATCCCCCACCTGATTTCATCCTCCATCTGAGTCCTACCCCCGATTGCCTGAAGTATTGCAACTGCTACCACAAATAACGCCAATGCGATAGCGAATCTGGATAGGTGTGAAAAGCCTAGAAATACAACTGAGCCTCGCAACGCTGTCTTTATTACCAGCCACCAATAACGTAGGAACATACAAAACATACCCTATTCTACCACTTTTAAATTCTAGTTCAAGATATTAGGGCGTCTAAGAGGGGCGGCAGCCCCTCTTTCTTAATTTCCCCCTTCCCTTCACCAATAACCAAGGGAAGGGGGTCAGGGGGATAGGTCACCAAAAATCATTTGCCGAAGTGAAATAGAGATTGCCATGTCGCTACGCTCCTCGCAATGACAACAGCAGGAAACCCCCCTTTGACTCACCAAGAAGAAACGATTAAACTTCAAAGAAAGTATTATTAAACCTAAAGAGACCCTTGACAAAATACACGGAAACGTGTAAGATTTCGGTAAGATGTCAATAAAAATCCTCGATAAAGAAACGGTAGGCCAGATTGCCGCCGGCGAGGTGGTGGAGAGGCCGGCTTCGGTGGTGAAGGAGCTGGTGGAGAACGCGCTGGATGCCGGCGCCAGTCAAATCGTGGTGGAGATAAGGGGAGGAGGGGTAAGCTTTATACGGGTCAACGACAACGGCGGGGGGATTCCATCCGACCAGGTAGAACTGGCCTTCGAGCGTCATGCCACCAGCAAGATTAGAAGTCCATCCGATTTACAGAATATCGGCAGTCTGGGATTTCGCGGCGAGGCGCTGCCCAGCGTCGCCGCCGTGGCCCGGGTGGAGGTGCTCACCTGCGCCGAAGGGGAGTCGGTGGGAACTTCTATCAGCCTGGAAGGCGGTGCTATCACTCAAAATAAGAGCCGGGCGCGCCCCCGGGGAACGACCGTCACCGTGAGCAACCTGTTCCGCAAAGTGCCGGCCAGGTTGAAGTTTCTGAAGTCCCTGGCCACGGAGAGTGGTCGCGTGGCCGACGTCGTCAGCCAGTACGCCCTGGCCTACCCGGAGGTTGCCTTCACATTATCGGTCGACGGCAGGGAGAAGCTGAGGACATCGGGGCGGGGCCGACTGCTCGACGGTATTATCGATGTTTACGGCGTGGCGACGGCCGGCAAGATGCTGCCGGTTAATCAACCGGAAGGGGAGTGGTCAGGCGGGCCAGCCCCTTCGCCGGTTAAAGTAACCGGGATGGTCGGCTCGCCGGAGCTCGGCCGGGCCGGTCGCGGCTACCTCAGTTTCTTTATAAATCGACGCTGGGTGAGCAGTCGACTCCTCTCGTATGCCGTCGAGGAGGCCTATCAGGGACTCCTCATGACGGGGAAACACCCGGTGGCCGTTCTCGACATTTCGATTCCCCCACCGGACATCGATGTTAATATCCATCCCGCCAAGAGCGAGGTGAAGTTCCGCAACGAGTCCGAGGTCTTCCGCGCCGTCCAGAGGGCGGTGCGACAGGCCCTGGTGGCGCAGATGCCCGTGCCGAAAATCGAGGAGGTGGCCGCTCCCTATAAACCATCGACAGCCCACAGTCGGCAGCTCTGGACGCTGCCGGAGGGTGAGGGACGCCCGACTTTCCCGTCTGATGTGGCTCAACCTCTGCTGGCGTCGCTGCCGGTGCTGAGGGTCGTGGGACAGGTCATGAACAGCTATATCGTGGCCGAGGGACCCGACGGACTCTACCTCGTCGACCAGCATGCCGCCCACGAGCGGGTTCGATTTGACAAAGTCAGGGAGCAGCGGGAGCAGCGACGACCCGAGGTGCAGGGACTGCTGGAGCCGGCGACCTTCGAGGTGACGCCGCGGCAGGACTCGATTTTTAAGGAGTGTTACGGTGAACTGGCCGACTTCGGATTCTCCATCGAAGAATTCGGCGACCGTACTTATCTGGTGCGGGCGGTACCGGCTTTGCTGGCCGGGGACGACTGGGAAGCGATGCTGCGGGAGCTGCTCGACGAGCTATCGGGGGAGGCGAGGAGCCGGTGGGAGGAGAAGATGGTGGCCTCGATTGCCTGTCACGGGGCGGTGCGGAGTGGGCAGGCATTGAGCGACGACGAGATGCGGTCGCTGGTGCGGCAGCTGGAGCAGACCGCCAGTCCCCACACCTGCCCGCACGGTCGACCCACCATCATCCACCTGAGTTCCGCGCAACTTGAGCGCGGGTTCGGGCGGACATAAATGTCATTGCGAGGAGCGCAGCGACGAAGCAATCTCCTCTCCCCAATGTGTCATTGCGAGCCCTCACGCTACGCTCAGGATAAACTCCGCGAAGCAATCCGTCCCTTAATTTTCCTCCGCCTCCGCCCCTCGTTGTTATCTTTTCCCACCCAAGCCTGCTTGCGCTAAAGCTCTCGCCTGCCAAAGAATTTGTTCGGCGAGCAGGTCAGCGAAGGCAAGCCGCCCTGGCACCATCCTCGGCTTATCCCGCAGCTTTACTCCTCCCCTTCGCTCACCCGGTGTATCTCGTCCCAGCGCACCATGCCGTTAAGGATAAGCTGTTTAATTTTTCTTTGCACCGGGTTAAGCTGGGCGCTTTTACCCGTCTTTATCTCCAGAATAACTATTTCCTCGGGGTCGCCCCTGGCCAGCCCGGGAAACACTATCAAATCGATTGGACTGCCGATGAACCTGACCTCGGTGGGGTCGTACTTGAAGTCGGGGAAATAGGGCACCATCTGCTCGGTGAACTTACCGCCCAGGACGGCCCGACTCTGCACGACGGCGGATTTTCTGGCCTGCTCTATCTCTGTTTGCCACTTCAGTATCTCTTCATCGCGCCACTCCCGGAACCTCCTTTCGAACTTCAACCGGGTGATGTAGTTAATTAAGATGATAATCAGGACGGCGACGACTACGGCTATGGCGATTATGGCGGCGACTTCCATGACGGGCCTCCTCAATCAAAGCTAATTCAAAAGGTTTGGTAACCCATCCCCCTTTATCCCCCTTCCCTTTGGTATTGGTGAAGGGAAGGGGGAATATTACTCGAAGGGATTGACACCCCTTCGAGCTTCCCCATGTAAGCGGGGTGTCTAAGAGTGGCGTCAGCCCGATTTCTGCTGGCTGCTACCGGGCTTGACCAGCGGGATGCCCTCGGCGCAGAGCGGGCATTTTTCGGGTGGGTAGGTGATTACTTCCGTGCGGTGGCAACTGAAGAAGGGGATGCCGAAGTCTATCTTCTCCGTGGAGCGGTCGACCAGCACGCCGATGCCTACGATGTTGCCCTGTAGCTTATCGACCGCGTCTATGGTGTCGCGTATCGAGCCGCCTCTGGTGAAGACGTCATCGACGATGAGGACGCGCTCGCCGGGGTCGATGTGGAAGCCGCGACGGAAGACCCTGCCGCCGGACTCTTCCTTTTCGGCGAAGATACCGCGCACTCCCAGCTGCCGGGCGACCTCATAAGCCAGGATAATCCCGCCGGTGGTCGGGCCGGCGACCACCTGGATGGCCTCCTCTCGAAAGTGGTCGGTAATCATGCCGCAGAGCTGTTCCGTGTATTCTGGATGTTGCAGGACCTGGAATTTCTCCCAGTAGACCGGGGAGTGCCGGCCGGAAGCCAGCAGGAAGTGTCCCTTGAGTACCGCTCCCGACTTCTCGAACATCTGCTCGACGCTGTCTGTCATGCGTAACTCCGGACCCTTTGCGACTAGTTTTCGGCGTTGGCTATCTGGTTATTGAGGGGATACTCGGGCACAGTTCCCCACAAATCCGGCGGCCAGGTGGATAGCCAGGCTTTGCCGTGGATGTCGGCACGGTTCACGAACCAGTTATTATGCGAGTCGTTGCTTTGATTGCGATTATCACCGAGGACGAAGTATTTGGCTTCCGGGACTTTCTTTTTATTCATGGTATAGTTGGGGGGATTCATAACATAAGGCTCGTCCAGCTTCACATCGTTAACGTAGACGGCACTGTTCCTGACCTCCACTGTGTCGTCGGGCAGGCCGATGACGCGCTTGATAAAATCTTCATCGCTTCCGTTGGGCGCTTTAAAGATGATAACATCGCCCCTCTCCGGTTCGCCCACCCAGTCCCAGTAGGCGGCTTTGTTGACCACCACCCGCTGACCTTCGTGGAAGTTGGGCTCCATGCTGGTCATGAATACCTCGTAGGTCTGGATGGTCCCCCGCGCCATGAAGAATATCGCCAGAGCCAGTATTATTGTTAGCAGGATTTCGCGCAAGAACGTTTTCATCAGAATTTTTACCCTTGGCTTTCGCCCAATTATACCCCATTTTCGCTCGTCCTGCCACTATGGGGTTAGTTGCCGCTATCACCCTTGCGAAAAGTCGTCATTGGTATTAGGATAAATGGAGACCGCTCCGGTCAGGACTCACCGTGCAAAGAATAATACAGAGACTCTCGGCGCTAAAAAATTCCCGACTGGCAACCCGCGTTTTGCTTTCCTTGTTTGCGGCGTTGGTTATCTGTGTTATTTTCGTCGGACTCGATAATCCTACCGGTATCATTCTGGGCTGGCTGGCGACCGTAACCCTGATAGCGGAACTGACGCGCCGATGGCGCAAAATCAGGTATTTTCTCATTCTCTTATTCGCTTCCTTTATCGGCGCCATCATTCTGTCCTTCCTGTATATGGAGGTAGCCCTTCCTTTCGCCGAGTGGATATGGGGTATCAATGCCCCGCAAAGTACGCCTTGGCGCATTTTCCACGTGATAGTTACGGATGTTATCCTGCTGTTCACTCCGGTAGGTATCTTTGTCGGCATCGTGGGAAGTATCTGGCTGGTTATTTTGCGTCTGGTGGCGCTGCGAAAACGTAGCCGCACCGGCAGCACTTGACTTCCGCGGGGGTTTTGTTTTAAGTTATACCAAGATATTCGAGGTATCATCGTCGGGCGGGAACAGTAACGTATGGAAACACTTACGACGTCTTTACTGGCCATAGCTGCCTTCGGGCTGGGGGCCATTCCTTTCTCCCTGCTGGTCGGCCGCTGGTTACTGGGTAAGGATATCAGGGACTATGGAGACGGTAATCCCGGCGCGGTCAATGTCTTCCGGGCGGGTGGTGGGAAGACGGGCTACCTGGCCGTATTCCTGGATGTCGCCAAGGGCGTACCGTTTGTCTTCCTGGCGCATTCGCTTTTCGGTTTATCTAATGTCGCCGTTGTCGCCGTGGGCATGAGCGCCATACTCGGCCATGCTTTCTCGCCTTTTCTTCGCTGGCACGGCGGGAAGGCGGTGTCCATTACCTTCGGTGTCCTTCTGGCGCTACCTCAGCATGAAATGTTGCTGGTTTTCATTGCCTGTATAGTCCTGGGTGCGCTCTTTATAGAAGTCGATGCCTGGACAGTCATGTTCGGCGCTGCCGGCTCGCTGGCCTATCTGGCCGTCACCCTGGGAAGCTCCTGGGAAACTCTCCTGATGTTGTGCATACTGGCGGTATTCGCCGTCAAGCATTTTGAGTCGCTGCGTACCTTTCCCGGTTTCCGGGGAAGGCTCGTCCGCTGGCTGCAATCGTTAGTGCGGGGAACTCTGACCATCGTCTAGAAAGGCTGGAGTATGTTATACCAGGTAATAATTGCGGCGGGTCTGGTAATCTTTTTGGTTAATCTTATTCTTAATTTAAGGAGCCTCAAGACACCCCGCCGTAACAGTAAAGTACCCAACCCGGCGCCTCTTATCTCCGTCATGGTTCCGGCGCGGGACGAAGAAGCCAACATCGGGGCCTGCCTGGAGTCCCTGCGGAAGCAGGACTATCCCAACTACGAGGTCCTGGTGCTGGATGATAACTCGGCGGACAGCACGGCGAGCATTGTCAGTGATATGGCAGACGGAGACAATCGTATCCGACTCTACAGCGGCGAGCCTCTGCCCGAGGGCTGGGCGGGCAAGCCCTTCGCCTGCTACCAGCTGGCCCAGAGGGCAAAGGGCGACTGGCTATTGTTTGTGGACGCCGATACGACCCACGCTCCCCACATGCTGCGCAGCGTGCTTTCCATAGCCGTAAAGCTTAAAACATCCCTGCTTTCCGGCTTTCCCCGCCAGCTGGCCAGTTCCTTTCCTCAGAAGATAGCCATACCGGTGCTTTACTTCGTTGTCCTGAGCTGGGTGCCGTTATGGTGGCTCCATCGTTCGAAAAAGCCAAAACCTTCGCTGGCTATCGGGCAGTTCCTGCTCTTCCCCAGGGACGCGTACTGGAAGATGGGCGGACACGAGGTGGTAAAGGCGAGGATTCTGGAGGATGTCTGGCTGGGGATAGAGACCACCCGTCGCGGCGGCCGCCACGTGGCGATTGACCTTTCGCCCGTGGTCTTCTGCAATATGTATCGGAACATCGGGGCGATGTGGGAGGGGTTTATCAAGTGGTGTTATTCGGTGGCGGCCATGTCCCGACTGGGACTATTCGCGCTGATTGTGGCTGGCTACTTCTTCTTCCTGGCCCCGTTCTACTGGCTCTGGAACGAGTATATTACGCTGACGGCCCCTTCCGTCTGGCGGGGATTGTTGCTCTTCCAGGTGGCGGTGATTTTGCTGATGCGGGGACTCATCGATACCCGCTTTAAAGAGCCGGTCATTTCGGCCATACTTCACCCCTTCGGTTTCGCATTTCTGGTCGCCAGCGCCCTCTACGCCGGCGGAAAGCGCCTGGTTGGAGCCGGGGTCAGCTGGAAGAAGCGATTCTACGGCAGGGAATCAACGGTAGAGTAGGGGAACCTGTCCCCCTGACCCCCGTCCCTTGGGAATTAATGAAGGGAAGGGGGAGTATAGGAAAGCGAAGTGAAGCTATATAACTTGCTTGTTCCAGCGCAAATCCGGCTTCCCATAGTCGCCAACCTGCCTCATAGTGGCACCTACGTTCCGCGAAATATCGATAAGCAATTCAAACGAGACCCCCGCCCGATATTAACCGAGATGGACCCCCATCTGGACAAACTATATAATTTTCTCCCGGAATTGGGTATTACCGTGCTTCAGGCTACCCACAGCCGATATGTGGTTAATTTAAACCGTGGATTAAAGGCACCGTTATTCGGACCCCAGACGTCATCCATTATTTCTCAAGAAAATTCGTGGAAAAGCGCCCTTTATGATATAGAGCCAGACCAAAATGAAATAGAAGGGCGAGTAAACAGGTATTACCTTCCCTATCACCAACGACTGACTCAAATACTGAACAAAATGGTTCGGGATTTTGGCCGTGTTTATCTGTTCGACCTGCATAGTTTCGGGACACACCTTGCATTTCCCCTGGCAGATGTCTGTCTCGGTAATGTCAACGATACTACCTGTTCGGAGCGTCTCATGGCGTGTTTTGAAAAAGCATTACTCAAGCACGGTTTTAGTGTGACCAGGAATGAAAGGTTGATTGGAGGGTACATTACCCGGCATTACGGAAACATGGATAATATAGAGGCCCTGCAAATTGAAATCAGGTTTTCGGCATATCTGGACGGGGAGGATTTTAGCGAGGAAGAAATTACAGAATGGGATTCGGATAAATTTTGGAGCGCGAGGGAGAGGTTGCGGAAGGTATTCGGTGATGTCATAGAGGAGTTACAGGGTGTTTAAGAGGGGCGTAAGCCCCTCTTTCTTTTTCTTCCCCCTTCCCCTGGGAGGGGAAGGGGGACACAGGGGGATGGGGTAGACAAATATAATGGGGTGGGGTTAGGGATAATATTATCTATTTGAGGCTTCGCCGGTTATTGAGCAGGTGCTCCCGGCACTGCTGGATGAAAGCTTCGAACCTTATCGACTCGCCCGGGTCTTTGGTCCCCTCCAACACCACGTTCAGGACGGGCAGGCCGTGGTCCTGGCGGAACTGGTGGAGGAGCAGGCTCACGATTGTCCCCGGCATGCACCCGAACGGTATGATATTCACGATTCCGTCGAACCCGTGCTCGGCGTACTCCACGACTCTCCCCATGCTCAGGATAGCTTCTCCCTCCACGGCAGGCGACAGGTAGTTATGCCCGCGGTCGATTATCTTCTGCGTTGGTAGTTCGCGTTTGAACAGCTCTATTGAGTCGTCGAACTGCTTCCTTAGCGGCTCGGCGACGTTTTCCTGGACAATCTCGGTGAGTTTCTGCCGGGTCCAGTCACGCCAGCCGCCCTCTATGTGGAATCTATTACGGAACTTCCGCTCATAGTCGATGTAGTCCAGCCACTCCTCCAGAGGCGGCACGCCGCACTGCGCTCCCAGCGCCTCAAGCTTGCGTAATAGTCGGTCGTTGGCGAACTGGTTGCTGCGGACGAATATCTCCCCGACGATGCCGATGCGCGGCTTGGGTGTAGCGGTGTCTATTTTTATCGATTCAAAGGCGTCCCTGATACGGCCGGATAACTCTTTTAATGCATTACTGTCCTGCCCGGTGTTTTTAATCAGACGGTCCAGCCACTCTTTATAGACGGCATCGGTCTCGCCTTTATTTACCTCGTAGGGGCGTCTCTCCAGCACCAGCTTCTGCATGGAGTCCAGGATGGTGATAGCCCTCCAGGCGTGGAGCCGGAAACCATGCCCCAGGGACGACATGTCTTTATGGTAGCCCCCGGTCTGGTCGAAGACCAGTATCGGCACCTGCTGCAATCCCAGTTCGTCGAGTATCAGGCGGTGGAGCCGGTTATACTGCCCGAAGCGGCAGGGGCCGCTGGCTGAAGGCATAAAGAAGGCGGCATGGTCGGGGTCGAAGTCCGGCGTCATCGTTTTCTTGACGATATCCCCGGAGGTGATGATGCTGGGGTAACATTCCTTGCCCGTGGTATATTTCCTGCCAATCTCCAGGGTAAGCTCGTCCGACTCCGGCAGGGCTTCGGCATCGACGCCACAGTGTTTCATGGCGGCGGTCAGGACGTAGCCGTGGTCAATCATATAGGGCACGTAGACGCGCCGGGTGTTGGTGTGGTTGGAGGAGATACTGACAAGCGGTATAAATTTGCTGGTGCCGCGTGTTCTGGCGTTGCGTATCGTATCGATGAAGGCCTCGCAGCGCGTGATAATGCCGGCGTCCGCGGAATGCTCGTCGATTTCTATAGTGAGGAAGGGCTTGCCCTCGGTCTCCTTGCTGAAATATTTTGTTAAATATGAATCGGGGCCACAGGCGAAGTTGGTAACGTAGAGGCCGAACAGGCGGGGGTCGCCGGCAATCATTCTGCCCGCGCACAGTATCTTCTGTCCCGCCTTCCAGTACATGTTGGGGTGGGATTCACTGACTTCCCGTGCCATAGATTTTAACGGCAGGAAGTCCAGCGGTATTGCCAGGATATTCAAATCACGCAGCTTTTCCGGCAGGTTGAGCGTCATGGCCTCGTCGCAGGTGTTATAGGCGCGGCCGATGATGACGACAGCTTTCTCGTCGGGCTTGAGATTCTCCAGGACCTCCCGTCCCCGCCGCTGCTGCCAGTCGTTAAAACTATCGAATGACTCAAACCCGGCCTGAATGGCTTTATCGATAGCGGTGTTCGAGGTAATTCCGGCGTCGCGGGCGATGTTTCCTAATACCTTTTTCTGCCAGGCGCGCCCGCGGTCGGGGTGGATGACCGGTCTCAATACTTTCGGTTGTTTTCCTTTGGGCGCGTTCAGCGATTCCTTGATGCGTGTGGAGCTGAGCAGGATATAGGGCAGGCTCTGGGTAAGCGGGCAGTTCCATGACTTCTTAAAATCGTCCGAGAGCTTTTCCATGGTGCACTGGACGGGCACGAAGATTAAGTCCGGCTCCTTTTCCAGCAGGTTGAGCATATGCCCGTGAGCCAGCTTGATGGGCAGGCACGGCTCTTCGGCGATGTTCTCGACGCCCTGGCGGATGATGTGGCGGTTGGTGGGGTCGGAGAGCACCACCTCGAAGCCGAGCTCGGTGAAAAATGCTTTCCATAATGGGTAGAGCTCGTGGAAGAAGAGGGCCCTGGGAATGCCCACCGTCTTACCGTTGGGGTTGTCAGGCTTGTCTTTAGGATAGGTGTTGTTCAGGGCTTGTGCGCGCTCGTCGAAAAGGCGCGGTATTTTTGAAGACTGGCGTTTCTCTTTCTGTTCCGGGCTGTCCCACTTACCGCAGCGGGAGCCGTAGAAAAGGGGTTTCTCCCCCTCAAAGACGACCTTGTGGATTTCGCATCGATTGGAGCAGCTCTGGCATTCGAAGGAGGACAGCTCGTATTTCCGGCTGGCCAGGTCGAAGCCACGAAAGCGTGTCTTTCTATCACTGGTCTCTAGCTCTTCTCTGGCCAGCATGGCCACGCCGATAGCCCCGAGAATATCATGTTGGGGCGGCACCTGGACTTTCTTGCCCAGGATGCTCTCGAAGGCGGCTTTTACAGCCCGGTTGAAGGCGGTGCCTCCCTGGAACAGAATATGGTCGCCGATTTTACGTTCTTCTATCACCTTGGTCAGGTAGTTTTTCACGACCGAATAGGCGAGCCCGCCCACCAGGTCTACCTTAGCGGCGCCCCTTTGCTTGCAATAGTTCTGCTGCGACTCCATGAAAACGGTGCAGCGTTCACCCAGGTCCAGCGGGTGCTTTGAAGCCAGTCCCAGATTGCCGAATTCCTCCTCGATATTGATGCCCAGCTTTTCCGCCTGCTCTTCGAGGAAGGAGCCGGTACCGGCGGCGCATACCTTGTTCATGGCGAAGTCGATTATGGTGCCATTCTGCAGGCTGACGTACTTGGCGTCCTGTCCGCCGATTTCGAAGATAGTGTCCACATCGGGACATTCGAAGGAAGCGGCTTTGGCGTGACTGGTAATTTCGTTGTGGATAACGTCGGCACCGAAGAACTCCCCAGTCATGTACCGTCCGGAGCCGGTGGAACCGGTGCTCTTGATAATAACCCTGTCCCCCAGTTCCTGGCCGACTTCGGAAAGCCCCTTTTTCACGGCTTCGATAGGCTGGCTGGCGGTCATCAGGTAGCGCCTTGCCAGTACGTTATTATCTTTGTCAATGACGACGACATTGGTGCTGATGGAGCCTATGTCCACGCCGATATAGGCCTCGACAGGCTTTTCGGGGTCGATTTTCACCGGCTCGATATCTATGGGATAGCCGTCGCTTTCAAGAGGAGGCAGGGTAACAAAGTTATATTCCCGCCGGGCGATGTAGTCGCGCAGGCGCTGGAGCGTGTCTTCGGGCAGGGGACTTTCCTGGCTGACCAGAGCAGCCCCCAGTGCCCCGAGCACGGCAAAGTGCTCCGGAATGATTAAGTCTGCATCCGTTAGCTGTAAGACCTCCAGTACGGCGCGCCGGATGCCCTTGTTGGCGGCTACGCCACCCTGGAAAGAGATGGGTTTGCCCATGTCGCGACCGCGGATTACCTGTCCTTTGAAGTTGCGTATCATGGCAAAGCACAGGCCGGCGACGATGTCATGTACCGGGGTGCCCACCTGCTGCAGGTGAATCATGTCGCTCTTGGCGAAGACGCTGCAGCGTCCGGCCACGCGGGGCGGGTGCTCCGACTTCAAAGCGACATCGCCAAACTGCTCGATGGGGATGCCCATCCGCGAAGCCTGCTGGTCGAGGAAGGATCCGGTGCCCGCGGCGCAGGCGCCGTTGAGAGAGAAGTCGGCAACCTTCGGGAGGGCCTCTTCCGACTCCTTTTTCAGGACGATGAGCTTGGAGTCTTCGCCGCCTATCTCCAGGATAGTCTGCACCGTGGGGTGGAAGCGGGCGGTCCCGGCTGCCTGCGCGGTAATTTCGTTGACAAAGGGTATACCCAGCAGCGTGGTGATGAACTGTCCGCCGGTGCCCGTGGCGGCGGCTATCTGGAACTGGCCGGGCGGATATTTGGCCAGTATGTCCTCCAGAATAGCCAGGACAGTCTCCACAGGCTGTCCCATGGTGCGGACATACCTGGATTCGATTATTTTGTCGGCTTCGTCGAGCACCACCACCTTGGCGGTTACCGAGCCGATATCAATGCCAAATTTCATGCGAAAATTCACCAGTATAAAATAAGCTCTGGTCGGGCATGCGTGAAAATCATAAGCTAACTATATATTATAGCCATGTATGGGTGACATGTAAAATGGGGGTAGAGTGTTGTGTTCTAAAGAAGAAGCCTGGTCAGAAAGAGGTGAGGGGGAAGCCGTAATGCCCCTTACCAGCTTCCCCCACGTTCGAGGGAGGGTGGAAATGGTATTCTCGGTCTTAGTCCCGATGTTGTGATTCTATAACGTTCCAGCCTTTACGGAAATCGGCCAAAATACCTAAATTTCAGGGGAAGACGTAATATTCGACGGAAAAAAGAATATATCGGACACGATTAGTACTAATGGAGCGAGAAATAGAGGTCCATGAGGATGTTGAGAGTCCTCATGGAGTTTACCAGAGGGGCCATATCGGCCTTTGAACCAGAAATAGCGCCGAGGCTTTTTTCCAGGTCTTCGGCCAGGGCGGATATCATCTTGCGGAGGTCGTCGGTACCCCCCTTGCTTTTCAGGGTGTTCACTTCTTTAATAATTTCAGGTGTGGCTACCGTCTTAAGCTGCTCGATAGCCATGGATACATTGAGGTCCTTCAAGCCCTGAAGCACACCCTGCACCTTTTTCCCCTGCTCTTCACGCTGGCGTTCTTTTTCCTCGTGTTCTTCCTGCTGCCGGGTGAATTGCTGGGAAAGGCGCATCAATTCGTCGAATCCGTTTTCTTCTTCTGGCATTTTAATCTGCCTGCGGAGCGTTCCTTCTATTACCAGTATACACGGTTAATCGGGGCGATACAAAAGGGTAGAGAGTGAATGATTGGGACGTATGAAACTGGCTGGCCACTCAGGACTCAAATCGAACTTTCTACGCCCCGATTTGCTCCCAAGATTACGGGAGCTACTTAACAAATCGAAGCCTGTATTAGCACAGCCATAGCTATTATATCACAAAGACGTGAGACAGCAACTCACCTACTTGAAATGCTCTGTAGGATATATAGCTGTTAGGAATTGAAGTAAGTAATTACCGTAATGTCATTACCTTTATGTACCGGAGTTCCCGAAGAAGCAGTGGATATCGGCTCTATTCAATAGTGGCTCACAGTTCTTTCCCGGTGTAATCCCCAATCCACTTCACTTGGTGCGATTCACCTTTTACTACCTGGTAAAAGCCCCTGTCACCAGTCCACAAATCACAGCTCTCATCCTCAGCTAAGGCAAGATAGGCGGCATCATAGGCTGCCAGGTCGTACCGGAGAGCCGCCTCCAGAACCCTGAGCGGTTCTACTTCTCTGGGTTCAATACCAAGTGCTACAAGGTTGCTGATGACCTCGATAGCCTTATCTGTGTCAACCCGCTTTCGTCTTGTCGCCGTGGCTATCCCATTCACCACTTCATACATCAAAAGCTGAGGAGCTATCACCTTGACAGCCCCTCGCGCATAATAATCGTCTCTTAATGCCGTGGCTTGGGGAACACAGTCTTCGTCATCAAACTGCCATTTCAAGACTACCGAGGCATCAATGACAGCTAATCTCGAGTCTCGCACAGTTTATCTCCGCCGGCCTTCTTCAACAAGTTCAGCAGTAGTTGTGCCGACAGGTCCAATCTCCCGTCTGAGCGTATCCATACGGGACAATAAAGCCAACCTGTCTCGGACAACTTTGTCGCTCATTTCCCCGTCTTTCTGCAAACGCTCCCGAATGGCCTCAGCGCAGTAAGCCGTGGTGCTTATACCTCTCTTGGCCGCGGCAATCTTAATTTGCTTCTTAATTTCTTCGTCTTCAAGGTAAAGACCGAGTCTTGCTTTTCTGGTCATTCTCCCACTTCCGTTTTAGAGTGTAACACTATGGCGTCATGTTGTCTACCTCTCGTCTCTTACCATAACATAACCACAGTAACCCCCCTCGACCAGGGAGGGAGATAATTAAGACAGTTCTATCATTGCGAACTCGAAAAGGAGGCTTCACCGTGACCACTGTCCGCAGAACATCTAAAACCGGGAGGAGGGGTGGCGATGTCCAGTCCAAAGTGCAGATATGGTTTCGCGCTCCCAGGATTTGGAGTGATTTCCTTGAGAAGAAGGCGTCTGAAGAATACTGCACAATGTCTAACCTGTTGAGAAATGCCTTCATGTTAGCTTACGGTTCTGAGCTCAAGGAGTACCTCACAAATCCAGGAGTTGCCCCTGGAGAGAACCACCATTCTTCGTATGGTGAGCCGCGAGAATCGATGGAATCTAGTGATACTCAGGCACTGGTTCCCTATAAGATTAGCGACCTCTGGATTGAAAGCATGAGTGCCTTTGTCGCCAACAAGAGGTCGCCGCGAACTAACAGGGCATATCGTCTGGTGCTAAACCAATTCTTTATTTTCGTGGCGAAGCACCCCAGTGACGTGAATCAGAGCGATGTAATCAGGTATCGTCATCAACTTGAGCATCTCGGAAGCGCGCCATCGTCTATCAATCAGCACCTAGCGGCTATCTCGGGGTACTACAATTTTTGTATCTCCAGGAACCTTACTCTTTGTAACCCCGTAAAAGGCGTAAACCGGCCATCAGTTGGCGCTTTTACCGGTGCTACCTGGCTGAGTAAGACACAGGCGAAGTGTTTACTGTCCCAGCCTGACCTTGATACGGTCAAAGGTAAGCGAGATTATGCCATTCTCCTCACCCTGCTCTTAACCGGTCTTCGGCGCAGTGAGCTGGCGAACACCAAAAGGGGCGATATAGAAGAAAGAGGTGGGAAGCTCTATCTCACCTACGTCTGCAAGGGTGGAACGAAGATAGCACGCGACATCCCCCGGAGATGCTGGGAGGCTATAGAGAATTATCTGGTTGGCAGTGGACGCCAAATTGCAGAAGATTCCCCTCTCTTCACATCCACAACTAAGGCAGGAGATAGACTAAGGCAATATTATGGTAAAAACGGCCATAATGGAAATCACCCACTCACGCCAGAGGCAATACGGCAGATGGTAATGTACTACTCTCACCGTGCCTTTAGTGAGGAGGTCAAAGTGAGTCCTCATACTCTGCGGCACACCGCCGGCACCCTTCTGAGGCAAAGCGGACGCTCCATTGAAGAGGTTCAAAGCTTCTTGAAACACAAAAGGATTGACACTACAAGAAGATACCTACATGTGGTAGAAAGCGAGGATTCAGAGTTTGGTGAATGCATCGCCCGTATGCTTGAACTCTGAGCGCTTTGCTTAATCAGCGTTATCAATAGTACTTAGGCTCCCCCCTATATCAAACGCAACTCACCCCTCAGTCCTCTTACCTAAGCACCAGTATCGGTAATTATATTACCCTTGTCCGGCATTTGTCAACAACTAAATCATTCACGACAAAGAAATAGTGGCATAAGAAAAATATAAAAACTCGGAAGTTGCGCAATTCAGCCGAGTACGAAAGAACTCAGTTTTCGGAGATTATATTAGCATAAATTTTAATCGACTCCAGTGGCACTTGTGATAACGCTGATTATCGCAAGTAATTTCCCTCATAAAGAGGGCGCGAAGTAAAACTGTTTGGACAGGAGGAGATGAAGGACTGGGAGTGACATAGGGTAGGTTATTCAGCCATTCGAAGGAGGTTTGGCACATTGTTGTATTGGAGGTGAAACAAATGACTAATCAGGATTTTGTGAAGTACCACCTATATCAGGCATTGCTTAGTGGAGTTGCCGATGCCGGTGGCAATAAGGCTCTATCCCGGTGTCTACACGCCCAGGCGAAATTGCGGCTGATAAACATGTCTGATGAGGAGTTATGGGAACTCGCCAAAATGACAGCATCTCCTCCTGAGAGACCAGCCGAGTTGGCTTATCAGGGCTACAAACGTGCAATAGAAAAAATCAGGGTGACAGCCAGCGAATGGCTTACTGACCTGCAAATGAGAAGACCTCTACCCGAGGAAGAAAGGGCCCCGAAGAAAATTCTCATTATTGAGAGTGCCCCCATTTTAAGCAAGAAGCTTGCCGCGGCTTTGAGTGAAGCCGGATTCTCCGTCGCCCTTTTACCTTTCTCTTTTGATACCCTGCTAAAAATCGATGAGATTAATGCCGACATGTTTATTGTCGATGAGACATTGCCGGGTGGAGACGGTATGGAAGTCTGCTCCTGGTTACGCAACATTTTTAGCGCACCCGTTATTCTGCTTGGTAGAGATTTCAGTGGTAAGCAATGGGCGAGAGCTGTAAAAGCAGGAGCTGATTTTTATCTTCGGGAACCCTTTAGTGACCGGGTTTTGGTAGCCCGAGTGAACGCCATACTCCGGCGATATAAGGTGCTGACAAGGTGATTGGACTAAGTAAAGCATCAGAACTACATAAACGATACGGCCCATTTGGTTACCCTATAGACATCGAGGATATAGCAAAGAGGGAAGGGTTAAAAATAACGGATTGGCCATTGCTACCACCAGTAGAGGAGGTAAAAGTGGGACGTAGAATTGGCCTAAGGGAGGGATTATCTAGCGAGTTGCGAAGGTGGGACATCGCTCATGCACTGGGGCATCACCTATTACACTATGGGAACCAGTTACTAATGCCCTGCAGTCACCAGGCAAAAGCAAGAGCATGAAGCAGACGAATTCGCTGCCTATTTCCTTATGCCTGAGGAGGAGTTGCGGAGACTGAAGGGTAAGGGTCTCAAGGGACTGGCGAAATATTTTGGAGTACCTGAGGAAATGGTCAAGGTAAGGTTTAAGTTACGTAGCACAGATGAATAATCGAGGTGCCGTTAGTTGCCGAACAAGAAGTGCGAGCAAGATGGGGGCAATTACAATTACTTGTTTCTGTCGTGCGAAGACAAGGTGGTGGCAACGCTCTAAAAGTGAGCCAAACGCCGTTTTAAAATAGAGCCACTCCGGCGTTTAGTATAATGGCTCTCTGGTTGTTAATCAATCGTTCATCGGTTATCCTCCGTCTCCTTCTCTTT
>Ga0315541_1000068_pt1 | contig 93875 bp, 97 predicted proteins | sample SalMarSW160190MG_FD_203095 | JGI IMG/M metagenome (GOLD analysis project Ga0315541, IMG submission 203095) | Salt marsh sediment microbial communities from the Plum Island Ecosystem LTER, Massachusetts, United States - Salt Marsh Sediment SW1601-190 ... | reverse complement strand
CTGGGAGCACGTCTACAATACCGTGCGCCCCCACCAGGCCCTGGGATATAAGACGCCTAAGCAGTTCCTGGAGGACTTCGCCCTTGCGCGCCCTCCTTAGTGTCACTAATGTACTGGACGAGTACAAGGGCTTGCGGGCCAAGGGACAATGGGCTAAGATGTTCGCGCCGCAAGGGGGGCGGCCATCTTTTTAAGTGCTGGGAGCAAGCGTTCGATGTCCAGGGAACTGAGCGTAGCGATCGTGGGGGCCACCGGCATGGTGGGCCGGGAGCTCATCAGATTGCTCCTTCAGCGTCGCTTTCCCACTAAGTCCCTCCGATTGCTGGCATCCTCCCGTTCGGTAGGGAAGAAATTGCAGGTGGGGGACCAAGAGATAGAGGTGCAAGATAGCAACAACAACTCCTTTGCGGGAGCAAATATTGCCTTCTTCGGAGCCACCCCAGAGATATCGCGGAATCTGGTGCCCGCCGCTGCCAAGGCGGGGGCCGTGGTCATTGACGATAGCCCCGTCTGGCGCATGGAGCCCGACGTGCCGCTGGTGGTGCCGGAAGTAAACGCCGACGACCTGGAGCAACACGGGGGCGTTATTGCCATCCCCAACTCCTCCACAACGCCCATAGTCTTGGCCCTCTGGCCGATCCATCGAGTCAACCCCATCAAGCGCATCATTGTCGATACCTACCAGCCGGTCTCCGCCACTGGCGCCCGCGCTGTGGGTGAGCTGACAGAGCAGGCACGAGCGGTGCTGGACGGCAAGAACGTCACGCCTCACGTCTATCCCCATCAGATCGCCTTCAACCTCCTGCCGGAGATCGATGTCTTCATGGACAACGGCTACACCAAGGAAGAGTGGAAGATAGTTCAGGAGACGCGCAAGATCATGCACGAACCCGACCTTTTGGTCTCAGCCACCTGCGTACGGGTGCCGGTGTTCGTCGGCCATAGCGCGGCGCTACATGTGGAGCTGAGCCACCCCATGCCTGCAGACGATATACGGGACATCCTCCGCGAGGCGCCGGGAATCACCGTCCAGGACGAGCCCAGTATCAGCCTCTACCCTCAGCCCTGGACGGCGGCCGGCCGCGATGACATCTTCGTCGGTCGCCTACGCCAGGATGTCTCCCATCCCAACGGCTTCGCCATGTGGGTGGTGTCCGACAACCTGCGCAAGGGGGCGGCTCTCAACTCCATCCAGATCGCCGAAGAACTGATTGCGCGAAACCTGATATAGGGGAGGTTTGCGATGGCGGAACTGGGACGACTGCTGACGGCTATGGTGACCCCCTTCGATGACAAGGGGAAAGTTGACTACGCACAGGCCAAGCGTCTTGCCGGCGCCCTTCTCGACTCGGGCAGCGACGGCATGGTGCTAGGCGGCACCACGGGCGAGACACCGACCCTGTCCCACGAGGAGAAGCTACGGCTATTCGCTGAGGTCAAGGCGGCGGTGGACGACCGCGGCGCGGTCGTCGCCGGCACCGGCAACTACAACACCGCCGAGAGCATCGAGCTCTCGCGCGAGGCGGAGAAGGTGGGCGTGGACGCCCTCCTTCTGACAGTGCCCTACTACAATCGACCGCCCCAGGAAGGGCTATTCCGCCACTTCGAGGCAATCGCTAAGAGCACCAACCTTCCCTGTATCCTCTACAACATCCCCGGCCGCACCGGCACCAACATGACGGCGGAGACGACCCTGCGCCTATCGCGGATCCCTAACATCGTGGGGGTGAAGGAGGCCAGCAGCAACTTCGGCCAGATCGCCGCCATCATTCACGGCGCCGGCGAGGGCTTCCGCGTCTGGAGCGGCAACGACGGCGACACCCTACCCATTCTTGCCCTCGGTGGCTACGGGGTGATCTGCGTCATCTCCCACCTGACGGGTCTCCAGATGAGACAGCTCATCGAGAGCTTCCTGGCAGGCCGCACGGAGGAGGCGTCGCAGATTCATCGCAGGCTGTTGCCTCTCAACAACGCCCTCATGACCCTGTCCAGCAACCCCATTCCCATAAAGTACGCCCTCAACCAGATTGGCTTCCGGGTGGGCCCGCCCCGCCTGCCCCTGGTGGAACCTGACGAGGCGACGGGCGCGAAGATCATGGCCGAGGTCCGCCGCCACCACATCGACCTGCCGGTGGCGGGGTAGGCGGCAGGAGACCCGCTCGTCCTGAGCCTGTCGAAGGGCGAGCATAGCCCCCGCTCATGGTTCGACGGCGCTCACCATGAGCGGGCCCTCTAATCGAGCTGCCGACGCCTGCCTGACAAGCCCTGGCGTCCGTCAGATGATGGGGTTGATGATGATCGCCTGCTCGCGCTCGGGGCCCACAGACACCAGGTCTATCGGGCAGCCCACAAGCTCCTCGATGCGCCGTACGTATGCCCTGGCCTGGGGCGGCAGGTCTGCAAAGGCGCGGACCGGCTTGGTGTCCTTCTGCCAGCCGGGTAGCTCCTCATAGATCGGCTCCACCCGCAGAAGGGCTCTGTTGCTGCTGGGGAAGGTCTTGGTAACCTTGCCGTCCAGACGATAGGCTGTGCACACCTTGAGGGTTGGATACTGGTCGAGGATGTCCAGGCGGGTCATGGCCATCCCGGTCAGACCATTAAGGCGGGCAGTATAGCGGCTGGCCACAGAATCGAACCAGCCGCAGCGGCGGGGCCGACCGGTCGTCGCGCCGTACTCGTGCCCCCGCTCGCGCAGGGTGTCGCCCTCCTCGCCCACGAGCTCAGTGGGCATCGGGCCGTTGCCCACCCGCGTCTGATAGGCCTTGTACACCGCCACTACCTTCGTTATCTGGGTAGGCCCAATGCCGATGCCGACGCCAGCGCCCGCGGCCGTAGAGGACGGCGTCGAAGAGGTCACGAACTCGTAGGTGCCAGCATCGAGGTCGAGAAGGGTGCCTTGTGCTCCCTCCAGGAGGACCGTCTCGCCCCGTTCCAGCGCGTCCTGCACCAACTCCGCGGTTTCGGTGACGAAGGGGGCGATCTTAGCGGCATACTCTGTGTAGCTGGAATAGACCTCCTCGAACGACAGCGGCTCGGCTCCGTACAGCTTCTCCAGAACGGCATTCTTATAGGGTAGGAGGAAGGACAGGCGCTCGCGAAAGGCCTCGGGGTCGACAAGATCGGCCATGCGGATGCCGGCGCGAAATACCTTGTCGGCAAAGCAGGGCCCCACGCCACGAGCGGTGGTGCCGATCGCACCCTTGCCCCGCAGCTCCTCATCCAGGCGGTCGATCATCAGGTGCCAGGGCATGATGATCTGGCAGCGGCTGCTGATGTTCAGCTTCTCGACACTCACCCCCCGCGACTGCAGGTCGTCGATCTCCTCCAGGAGGACCTTGGGGTCGATGATCACGCCGTTGCCGATGACGCATACCTTGTCGGCATAGAAGATGCCCGCTGGCACTAGGTGAAGGCGGGTCTCGCCGAATTCGTTCACTACGGTATGCCCGGCGTTGTTGCCCCCCGAGTAGCGGGCCACCACGTGGGCCTTGCGGGCGATGAGGTCCACCACCCGGCCCTTACCTTCGTCTCCCCACTGGCCGCCGATGACAATGATTACTGACATAACTTCCCGCCAGAGGCCGATGAGCTTGCGGGCTAAAGGCCCCTGGCGGCTCCTCTCCTTTCGTCTTGTTTCCTATCCGCGGGGAGTATAGCAAGAAAGGAAAGCGATTGCAAAGCACTGTACTCGTCCGGTGGACACAATTGACAGCGTGATCGATGCGTGTATATTGCTTGCGGTTATGTTTAGCCCTTTGATGATCAGGGGGCGGCCGATATGAAGACGTTGCGGATAGTTCTTGCGGCACTCGTCGCTGTCAGCGCTGGCGGATGGTATGCGCGGAGGCGGTGGCTCAGCTAGGGCCGCGCGAGGCTGACAGCGTCGCTCACTCGCGGTCCGCCTCTTCCCGCAGGGCGCGGCGCTCGGCTCGGGCCAGGCGACGCCTCTTGGCACGGGCAGGGCCGCGGCGGGTGCGCATATAAGCGACAGCGACGGCAAGGGGAGCGAGAGCCATCACCGCCAGGGCGATGAGCTGAGCGACGCGCAGGCCACCAGCGACCAGATCGTCCCCGTACCAGTGGCCGCCGATGTCGGTTCCCCGCAGGAAGCTGATGCCGAAACGCATGGCGGCGTAGAGGAAGGCCCAGGCGAAGAAGATCATGCCCTCGCGCTTGAAGACCCGCCGCAGTACGAACAGAAGGAGGGCGAAGATGATCAGGTCGCCCACTATCTCGTAGGCAGTGACCGGGTGCTGAGCCAGCTCTGGGGCCACAGCGGAGTAGATGGGATAGCTGGGGCTATCGGAGTGAGTGTAAACGAGACCGATGGGCCAGTCGGTGGTCCTGGCATAGATGTCGCCATTGACCAAGCAGCCGATGCGGCCGACGGCCATGCCCAGAATGGCGCCGATAGCGGCCACGTCGGCCATCGTGCCCCAGCGTGGCAGACGGCGCCAGGCGGCGTAGGCCACCGCCCCCAGGGTGCCGCCGACCAGGGCCCCGTAGATGGAGATGCCACCAGTCTGGATGGCGAAAACCTCCGCGGGGTCGTCGCTGAAGTCGCCGAGGTGCTCCAACACGTAGAGGGTGCGGGCGCCGATGATCCCGCCGACGACGAGGCACAGCGCCATGTTGTAGACAGTCTCATCGTCGATGCCGGCGCGGCGGGCGAGGAAGGCGGCCATCAAGACACCAACCACCACTCCCAGGGCAGTGAACAGGCCATGCCAGGTGATCGCCAGGCCAGCGATCTCGAAGATCTCGGGGTCGATGCCGTTCTTGATGACCAAAGGCACCAGGGCGCTAAGAGCTTCCATCGTGCTCCTCTTCTTCCATGGCGTCGGGGGAGCCGGCCTGCGCCATCGCTGATCGGCGGGTGCGGACCGGGGATGGTGTGGGCGAGGGCCAGCACCTCCCTATATACCACATTTCCAGAGGCTAGATCACGCACCTGGAGCTCGGCGCCAAGGGCGAAATAGGCGGCCGTCAGGGAAGTCTAGGGGAGAATGCCTTCTCGCACAGGCGGCGCGTCTCGGCGGGGGAGAGGCCTTGGCCCAGATAAGTGGGGCCTACACGAATCTCGAAATGCAGATGGTTCTCGAGGTTGGGGTCGGTGATGCCTTCCGGCGTGCCCGAGTTGCCCACATAGCCCAAGACCTGCCCTGCCTCCACCACCATGCCCTCTTGAATAGCCTCGTCTACGGCCAAGAGGTGAGCATAGCGGGTGGCGATGCCGTTGCCGTGCTCCACCCACACCTGGCAGCCGCGCAGCCGATCGAGAGCGGCGGGATCAGTGTAGCCTTGCTGCTGGGTGCGGGCCAGTAAAGCGTCCATCTCCTCGGCCCTGATGTCCTGATAGTCATGGTCGGCGCGGATAACCACCCCTGTCTTGGCAGCCAGCACCGGCGTCCCGCGGGGAATGGACACGCAGTTGTAGCCATCGTAGAAATCGATCCCCTCATGAATGCCCGAACGATACTCGCGAGGGGCGTTGGGCATAAGACCGTCCCAGGAGGGGAGGCAGGCGCCCTCGATGGGGAAGCGAAAGCCGTGAATCACGGCTTCCAGAATGGGCGGCGCTGTAGGCTCGGCAGTGGGAGTCAGCGAAGGGCTGCTCTCGCTAGTAGGGCTCGTCTCCGGCGGGACGATGCTAATCTCCCTGTCGGCGTCCTCAGAGGACGACGTGCAAACTACCCCTAGGGCCACGGCCGCTGCTGCCGCCAGGGCCACCAGACCCAGGCCAGCTAGGTTACCTAGCCAGCGGATAGCTTTCGTCCTCCCTTCAGGAAGATCGACCTCTTCGTCGCCAGGCGAACCGCCTCAGCATGGGCACGCTCCTCCAGGGCATCGTCCAGGGGCAACAGCTCGACCCGGCCGTACCTGCGCCGGAGAGCGCTGGCGATGAGATGATCAGCGAAACGGGGGTTCTTTGGCAAGAGCGAGCCGTGCAGATACGTACCGAAGGCGTTTTCTCCCTGCACCACCCCCTCGCTGCCGTCGCGGCCGTTGTTACCGAAACCAGCGATAACCGTGGCCAATGGGCGAGCGCTCGGCCCCAGGTAGGTGCGGCCGCCGTGGTTCTCGAAGCCAACCAGCGTTCGGCCCTGCCAGCGCACGACCACGTTGCCAATGAAACGCCTGGCCGCCGGGCCCGGGTGCACCGTCCAGGCATCGAAGATGCCCACGCCCGCCAGCTCCTCGCCAGCGGCAGGGCGATAGTAGCGCCCCAGAAGCTGATAGCCGCCGCAAATCGCCAGCAGCACCACGCCGTCATCCACCGCCTGGCGCAGGGCCTGGGCCTTGGTTTCCAGCAGGTCCGCCGCTACCCGCCGCTGCTCGCGATCCTGGGCGCCGCCGATGAAGATCAGGTCGTAGGCGGCCGGATCGAGGGCCTCGCCCAGCTCCAGCTCGTCCACCGCCAGGGTGATGCCTCGCTGCTGGCAGCGGCGGCGCAGGGAGAGGATGTTGCCGCGGTCGCCATAGAGGTTCATCAGCTTTGGGTAGAGGTGAGCGAGGCGGAGAGCGGCTTCCACAGCCTCAGGCCTCCTTCCAGAAAGGCGGACGCTGGCCCCAGCGGGCAAGGAGCTTGCGCACCTGGAGCATGGCGGTGTAGGTGGGAATGACGTACAGCCGCCCGCCCTCCGGCGTGAGGGCCAGGGCCATCTCGAGAGCGCCCTCCGTATCCTGTTCGATGACGGGATCGGCGTCGATATCGGCGTATTTCAGGCGGAGAGCCATGTCGGCCGCCCGCCGGCCGGAAGCCAGCAGAAGAGCCGCCTGGCCGGCCAGCATCTCGAAGTCGACGTCCCAGATCCAGGAGACGTCCCGCCCGTCGGCGATGTCATCATTGAGCAGGAACAGCAGGTTCTTCAGCCCCTCCTCGGCGCTGATCGCCCGCAGCACCTGGTTGAGGCCGGCGGGGTTCTTGGCCAGGATGGTCTGCACCTCCCGCCCGCGGACGGTCATCCTCTCCTGGCGGCCGAAGGCAGCGGTGAAGGAAGCGACGCCCGTTTGGATGGCCTCTGGAGGCAGGCCCAGGGCAACGCCGACGCTCACCGCCGCCAGGGCGTTGTAGGCGTTGTAGAGGCCGATGAGAGGCAACGACAGGTCGAACTGCCCCGAGGGGGTGGATAGGGCCAGGCTCAGGGGATCGCCGAGCCTTTGCTCTACCCTGCTAGCCTCGATGTCGGCGGCCGGCCGCGCCCTGCCACAGCCGGGGCAGGACCAGTGGCCCACGTGCCCATAGAACACAGCGCTGTAGGTGTACTCTCGACCGCAGGCGGGGCACCAGCGAGCATCGGCGGCGTGCTCGATCTGCTCCACGGCGCAGGAGGTGTCGCCCACGTCATAGAACAAGACGGGCCCGCGGCAGGCCTCGGCCAGGCTGGCCACACCGGGGTCGTCAGCGTTGAGGACGACGGTGGTGGAGGGAGGGAGAGCAGCCACCGCTGGCCGCCAGACGGCAGCCACGCTGTCCACCTCGCCGTAGCGGTCGAGCTGATCGCGGAAGAGGTTGGTGAAGGCGACGACGCGGGGAGAGAGGGCGACAGCCGCTTCTGGCAGGGTCGCCTCGTCCACCTCGAAGATGCCCAGGCGTCGTTCGGGCTGGGGGAGCTGGCCGCGGGCATCGGTCGCCTCGATGAGGCAAGCGGTGATGCCCCGCATGAGGTTGGAGCCGCTGTGGTTGTGGACGGGCCGGTAGCCGGCCGCCTGAACGATGTTCCTGACCAGGCGAGCGGTGGTTGTCTTGCCGTTAGTGCCGGTGATGAGGACGCAGCCCTGGCCCAGGCGCGCCGTCAAGCGACTCGCCAGCCCTGGCGCGACGGCGTCGGCAACCAGGCCGGGGAGAGCGGTGCCACCACCGAAGCCCAGGCGGCGGCTGAGGGCTGCCGCTGCCTTGGCCGCCGTCACTGCTGCTGCCGTTCGCAGACCCAAGACCGCGCTCACTGACTCCCCTTGCGTGCCTCGATCACTTTCACCAGACCACCCAAGAGACTGTCGACCGCCACCATCTGAAAGCCCGCCCTCTGCACGTTGGCGACGGTGTCGCGGTTGATGTTGTCCCCCGACAGGCGCAGCCAGGGCGGGTTCAAGAGGTCCATGAGCCGACCAAGGAGACGGTTGCCCAGGCGAACGTGCTCCAGAAGGATAAAACGGCCACCCGGCTTGAGCACTCGCCACACCTCCGTCAGGCCAGCAATGGGATCGGGCACCGAGCAAAAGACGAAGGAAGTGGCAGCGTAGTCGAAGGAGTCATCGGCAAAGGCCAATCGCCGGACATCCATGACGCCGAGTCCCGCCGCCTTTCCGTTCTTGCGAGCCCTGTTTGCAGCCCAGGTCAGAAAGCTCGGGCTCGGGTCTACCGCCACCACCGCAGCCTCGGGCGGATAGTAGGCCATGTTCATCCCTGTTCCCACGCCTACCTCCAAGACGCGACCGCCCTCTACTTTCGACCAGAGGAGGCGCCTCCAGCTCCCAGGCACTAACTCTAGGATGACATCCTCCAGGTCGTAGCGATGCTGCGCCACCCTGGTCGGCTTCCAATCCTGCCCCTGGCTCGTTTCCGGGGACTTGCCCACCGTAGCCTCCTCACCAGTCAGGTTCAAGCTGCCGGCTTGAATCGTCGCAAACGCAGCGAATTGGTCACCACCTCCAGCGAACTGAAGGCCATGGCCGCCGCCGCCAGGATCGGGTTCAGGAAGCCGAACTCGCCGAAGAAGGGCTGCAGGCCGCCCGGCACGCCTGTCCTCGAGAACAAAGGATACAGAATGCCTGCCGCAATGGGAATAAGGGCCACGTTGTGGAAGAAGGCTTCCCTTCCACCTTGTCCTCAGCCATCTCCAACCCCTCACCCTCTGAGCCGCCCTCGCTCAACGATTGGCCAGGGTGTAGAGCTCCTGTAGCTCCTGCACCACCTGATCCTCGCGGCCGTTCCTGATGCCGTCGATGACGCAGGTGTGGAGATGGCCCTCGAGGATGATGGCCTCCATCTTCTCGATGGCGCGGCGGACGGCAAAGGTCTGCTTGAGGATCTCCGGGCAGTACTTGTCCTCCTCGATCATCCGCCGCACGCCGGCCAGGTGGCCGTCGATGTAGTTCAGGCGCTTAAGCACGTCCTCGCGCACCTCATGCTTCACGTGACTCACCTCCTGCTCAGTCTCCGCTGGGTCTATTATAGCATAACCCACCCCCAGGGGGAGGGGGTGTAGCTATATTACCGTTCGTGCCCCCTGTTGTCAAGGGGGGCGACGCGGGGTACAATGTGGCCAAACAGAAGGCCTACAGGAGGGATTGACGGGATGGCCAAGACAAAGGTTGCAGAGGCACCCCCCTCCACATACCTCACCGCGGGCCAGCGACTTGACATCGGCCACGAACGGCTGTGTGGCTGCCCGCCTAGCCACCTCAACTGCATGAGCGCAAAGGAGTGGATCAAGTCGCAGTTGGGCGTATGGCGGTTCAACTACCAAAAGCGCGACATCCGCGACAAGAGCGTTCATCCTGCCACGTTTCCCATATCCCTGGCAAAAAAGGTAATCTCACTGTTCAGCCACCGTGGAGAGCTGGTACTTGATCCATTTGTCGGCTCAGGAACAACCCTCGTTGCTGCCCGCGATGTCGAGCGCAACGCGGTCGGATTCGATATCAACGAGGCGTACATCAACCTGTCGTGGACTCGCCTGAACAACACGCCACGGTACCTTCTCGCCGAGCAAGTGCCGATCAAAGATGACGCGCGGAACCTCCATCGCTACTTGGACCCGGAAAGCGTAGCCCTTGTGTTCACGTCGCCCCCTTACGCGAACCTGTTGAACAGAAGGCGCCGGAACAAGAGCCGGCGAACCTATGATCGGAAGAACGCTCAGTATCTGCGCGTCGAACAATATAGCCAGGATCCGAGCGACCTAGGCACCTTGCCACTGGCTGAGTATTCGCGCGAGATGGGCCAAATATTCTCGGGCATTCTACCGCTGCTAAAGCCGAAAGCGCACTGCGTGATCAACGTGCCAGACATGTGGTGGGAAGACGAGAGGATTACCATCCATGTGGCGCTGATAGAGACGCTTCGGGACGTTGGCTACGAGTTGCGGAACATCATCATCTGGGATCGCACCAACATAGTGAACCGCATCGGCATTTTTGGCTGGCCGTCCAACTACATCACCATGGGGACTACCTTCGAGTATCTCCTCGACTTCCGGAGGCCTCCAAGCTGAACCGCACACGGCCAAGGCTGTGGTCATGACAGCAGACCCGAAAGCCGTCGCCGATCTGTTAGCGGATCCTTTCGACAACGTGTACTGGTTCGCACGTATGTTCGTATCGAGCGACCAGTACGGCGGCGTGGGCACCGACAGTAAGCGCGTATCGCGTCTCGTATCCGTTCTAAAGCAGCTGCTGCCCGATGTGACCGATGAACCTGCCAGCATTGAGGGGGCGAAGGAAGCGGTCTTTGAAATCCTGAAGGACAGAAAACCAGGTACGGCAAAGTTCGCGCAGGTGGAACGGCTTTGCGCGGAACTGGACAGTCTCCTTGCCACAAAGCGAGACCTCGAAGTGTTGGTCGTCACCCTGGAACACGTCGTGGTACCTACTAACGACATGCTTGCCCGGATCCCAGACAGCGATGTGCAGTTTGCGGAGACAAAGGCCAAGGAGTTCTTAAAGGCTAAGGGCGAGCACGGTGTTAAAGATGTTATCGACATTTGGGACCAGATCGGCGCCAAGGGCTCCTTGGAAGCCGAGCGAGCGCAGATTCTGCAAGGGTTCCCCGCCCTCCGGGGGACTATGCAGGCACAGGGGCTCTCGCACGACGAGGCTGATAGCGTCCTGACGGCCTTCGTCCAAGAGTTCGAGCGCAGGGTGGGTCAGAAAAGGAAAGGAAGGGCCGGCGGGTCGCTTGCTGATGTAACCGGCCTCATCCTCAAGCACTTCGGCATCGAGGGCGAGTCTCCCAGTCCCGACCCGCAACATATCACACGACAGCTAGAGATGGACAGAATCGTAAGCAACGCGCAGGGACGGAAGATCGGCATATCCTGCAAACGAACCAGCCGAGAGCGCTGGAAACAAATCCGCACTTCCCCCGAGGTACTCGAGGCAGCGGGATTCGAGGAAATGTGGGCTGTTGTGACATATGACCGAGATGTGTCGATGGACAAAGTGAGGTCGCTAGGAAAAGCAGGCTTCTTCTTCTACCTTCCCGACGACAGCCAGAAGTACATAGAGCTACGCCAGGAACCACAAGTGCGTCACTACGTCCGGCCACTGTCCGGTTTCGTCGCGGACCTTCGCAAGTTCCTAGTGGCCTAGAGGAACGCCCGCCGCCCCCTACGGCTTGAGCAGCACCTTCAGCGCCTCGTCCTCGCGGTCGGCCATGAGCTGATAGCCGCGGGGTGCCTCGTCCAGGGGCAGGACGTGGCTGACGATGGGCGCGGTCAGACGCTGAACAGGATGTGGAGGACATCGCCGTCCTGCACGGCGTAGCCCTTGCCCTCGGTGCGGAGGATTCCCCGTTTGCGAGCCTCGGCCAGGGAGCCGCAGCCCAGGATCTCCTCCCAGCCGATGGCCTCGGCGCGGATGAAGCCCTTCTCCATGTCGGAGTGTATCCTGCCCGCCGCCTGCTGGGCGGGAGTTCCCCGCGGCACAGTCCAGGCGCGGCACTCATCCCCCACCACCGTGTAGAAGGTGACGAGGCCCATCAGGTCGAAGGTCTGCTGGAGGACCCGCTGCACGCCGGAGTCGGTCAGGCCCATGTCCTGGCGAAACTCCCAGGCCTCCTCCTCCGAAAGCTCGGCCAACTCCATCTCCAGCTGGCCACAGAGGGCGACCACCCGCGTGCCCTCACCGCCGTAGCGAGCGGCGAATTCGCTCTCGATGTCCGTAATGCTTGAGGCGTCCTCCTCCCCCACGTTGACTACCAGAAGGACGGGCTTGAGGGTAAGGAGGGCATAGTCCCGCAGGGACTTCTCCTCCTCGGCGGTCAGGGTTTGAGCTCGCAGGGGCATCTCGCTTTCCAGGGAGGCCTTCACCCGCCGCAGGAGCTCCATCTCCCGCTCGCCGGCCTCTCGCTCCCCCGGCTTGGACGAGCGCACCACCGGCGCAAGCCGTTCCAGGCGCTTCTCGACGACGCCAAGGTCAGCCAGAACCAGCTCGACGTCCATGGCAGCGATATCTCGGTGAGGGTCGATGCTTCCCTGAGGGTGAGGCACATCCTCTCGCTGGAAGGTGCGAACGGCGTGGAGGAGGCCGTCGCTGGCGGAGAGGGCAGAAAGGACCTGGCTGGAGGGCCCGCCGCCACGACTGGAAGTAGCGCTCATGGCAGGCAGGTCGATGTAGCGCACCTCGGCCGGGGTAGCCTTCTTGGACTGAAACTGGGCGGCCAGTTTGCTCAGGCGCTCGTCGGGGACCTTCACCACGCCGATGTGCGTCTCCACGCCCGCCCTGTAGCCGCCGGTCTCGGCGTGGCCATGGGTGAGGGCGTTGAAGACGGTCGTCTTGCCGCAAAGGGGAAGACCAACGATGCCCAGGTCCATACCGCCACCCCGCCACCAGCATAGTGCCGCCCGAAAAGGCTGTCAACGCGAGGGAGCGCCCATCGCCCGCGGGCAGACCTCCCGCAGGCAGCACTGAGAGCACAGCGGCGTCTTGCGGCAGACGCTCTTGGCATGGCGATCGATGAGGGCATGGTATTCGTTGAACAGGTGCACGTCGCGCGGCAGGGCTTCGCTGAACATCGCCTGCCAGGAGGCGTAGTTGTCCCCGGCCGGTGCCAGGCCCAGGCGGGAGAAGACGCGGCGGGTGTAGGCGTCGATGACGAAGCTGGGCTTCTCAGCCGCATAGAGGATGATCGAGTCGGCTGTCTCCTGGCCGATGCCGTGGGTGGCCACAAGCTCCTGCCTGAGCTGCGGCAGGGGCAGGGCAAACAGGCTGTCCAGCTCGCCAGCGTGCCTGTCGAAGAGCATCTCCACGAAGGCCTTCAGCTTGCGGGCCTTGGCGTTGTAATAGCCGGCGGGATGAATCAGGCGGGCGAGCTCGTCCAGGCCGATCTTCAGGAGCCCTTCCGGTGACAGGACACCCGCCGCCCTCAGGTTGTCGATCGCTCTCTCGACGTTTACCCAGGCTGCTGATTGAGTGAGGATAGCCCCAACCACGACCTCGAAGGGTGAATCTCCTGGCCACCAGTGCTGGGGGCCGTAGGCGGCGTAGAGGCGGCGGTATATATCGAGAAGCTTCTCGGCGAGGGCCCTCCCCACGGCTGGCTAGCTCTCCTGAGAGCCTCTAGCCGGTTTTTGAACCCAGTCGGCAACGGTGGACTCCGGCACACCATCGTAATAGAAAAAGTAGGGCTTCAGGTCGAGCACCGGTGTGCCGTCAATGGCATCCAGGCCGCGCACCCGCAGCACATTGCCCCTCCGCTCCACGAGAGCCACCACCTTCACGCCGATGGGGTTGGGCCGAACCGGGCTGCGGGTGGCGAACACCCCCTGCAGGGGAATCCGAGGGTCGCCGCGGGGGTGGACATGCGTCGTCGTCTCCCGAGCCCCCTCCGAGACCAGGTGTATCCAATAGATGACAAAGATATGGGAGAACCCATCGAGGCCGTCCAGGGCGCCCGCCCATTTGTCCTGCACGACGATCGTGGACTCCAGGCCTTCCCAGCCGCCCGTACGCGGTGCCGTCACAGAGCTGCGCACCACTCCAATGGGCTTCACAATGACCGGTTGCAGCATCGCACCGTCCTCCGGCTCAGTACAGTCTCAGGGGAACGCCGCCGCTGGTCAAGGCCGGCCAGGCAGCGGCCGCCGCGGCAGAAGGAGCACAGCCAGCAGAAAGGCCAGGGCCGCCGTGCTGCCGCCGAGGAAGAAGGGCGCCGCTGCCCCTACCTGGTCCCACAGGACACCGGCGAGGACGCTCGACAGGAGGATCATCAGCCCCATGGCACCCTGGTAGAGGCCGAGGGCGGTACCCCGCCACTGCGCTCCGACGAAGTCAGCGACCAGCGCTCTTCCCACACCCTCGGTCAACGCCATGTAGACTCCATATGCGGCAAACAAGAGCCAGACGTAGGCTCCGGCATCCACTACGGCGAAGCCGAAGTAGACGGCAGCAAAGATGGCGAAGCCGCCAGCAATGACGCCCCGCCTCCCCACCCGATCCGAGGCGATTCCCGCCGGCATCGACAGGAGGGCGTAAACGACGTTGAAGAGCGTATAGGCCAGAACCGCCTCGCTGACCCCCAGTCCGAGGTTGCGGGCCCGCAGGATAATGAATACGTCGCTTGAGTTGCCCAAGGCGAAAACCAGGCTTATGACCAGAAACACATAGTAGGGGCGCCCGAAGTCCCTGAATCGTGGACGCGGCTGCGACCCAGGCTCCTCTGGGGCGGGAGGCCTGTCGCTAACGCCCCGCAGCACGATAACCGCCAACACAGCAGGCACAAGGGCGAGGGCAAAGATCGGGCGGTAGTTCTCGCCGATGAGCGCCAGCAAGGCCAGTGCGGCCAGGGGGCCTACTACTGCGCCCGCTGTATCGGCCGCCCGGTGAAAGCCGAAGCCACGCCCTCGAACAGAGGGGGGCGTCCACTGGGCTATAAGGGCATCGCGCGGGGAGGTACGCAGGCCTTTGCCGAATCGGTCGACCACGCGGGCAAACATCACCGTAGGCCAGTGGAAAGCCACGGCCAAGAAAACCTTCCCCACGGCCGACACGCTATAGCCGACCAGCACGAAGGGCTTTCGCTTGCCCACCTTGTCGGAAAGCCAGCCCGAGACCACCCTGAACATACTGGTTGTGCTCTCGGCCAGCCCCTCGATGGCCCCCACGATGGCGCGCGGTGCTCCCAGGGTCTCGGTGAGGAAGATGGGAACCAGGGGGTAGATCATCTCGCTGCTGATATCGGTGAAGAAGCTCACTATGCCCAGACGGAAGACGTTTCTCTCCACTCCGGGCACGATGGAATCCCTAGCGACGGGCGGGATAGCATCTAGCGGCGACTTGCCGTCTTTGGCGCTCATCTGACCTACTGACGAAAGGTTAGCACCCGCTCGCTCCTGGGGACAGCAGCCACAGGCCCTGTGTTGTCACTTCAAGCCTGTGGTGAGCTCGCCCAGGGGCTGCACCAGCGGCTGGCCATCAATCTCCCCTTCTGGGGATGACCCTTCCCCAATAGCGCCGTATCTGCTATAATCTTGACAAATGGCCCAACAGCCCAACCGATACACCGCCCGCGACATCCAGGTGCTAGAAGGGCTGGAGGCGGTGCGACGCCGCCCCAGCATGTACATCGGAAGCACCGACCAGCGTGGCCTCCATCACCTCATCTACGAAATCGTCGACAACAGCATCGATGAGGCCATGGCTGGCTTCTGCGACCGTATTGACATCGCCATCCACCCTGATGGTCACGTAACTGTCAGCGACAACGGTCGTGGCATCCCCATCGATACGCACGCGCGCACGCGGAAGTCGGCCCTGGAGACGGTGATGACCCTCCTCCACGCCGGCGGCAAGTTTGACCACCAGGCCTACAAGGTCTCCGGTGGCTTGCACGGCGTGGGCGCCGCCGTAGTCAACGCTCTCTCCTCAGAGATGTGGGTGGAGGTGCGCCGTGATGGCACGGTCTACCGCCAGGACTACCAGCGGGGCGTGCCCCAAGGCCCCACGCGCGAAGTGCGAGGACCAGGGCACGGCCAGGGCAATGGAACCACCACCTGTTTCTTGCCTGACCCCAAGATCTTCCCGGCCCTAGACTACGATTTCGCCACCCTGATCCAGCGCTTTCGGGAGATGTCCTATCTCACCAAGGGCGTGTGGGTCCGCTTCGTCGACGAGCGCCAGGACCGAGAGGTGAACTTCTACTTCGAGGGCGGTATCGCCAGCTTCGTACGCCGGCTCAACAAGGATCGCACCGTCGTTCACCCCCAGCCGATATACATCGAGGGCACTGTCAACGGCACCATCGTCGAGGCGGCCATCCAGTACAACGACGGCCTGCCCGAGTCGACCTTCAGCTTCGCCAATTGCATCAACACCATCGATGGTGGCAGCCACCTTACCGGCTTCCGCAGCGCTCTTACTCGCGTGCTCAACGACTATGCGCGGAAACAGAAGTTCCTCAAGGAGAATGACGCCAACCTCTCCGGCGATGACGTCCGGGAGGGCCTGGCGGCGGTAATCAGCGTGAAGCTGCCTGAGCCCCAGTTCGAGGGGCAGACGAAGACCCGCCTGGGCAACGCCGAGGTGAAGGGCCAGGTAGAGTCGTTGGTGGGCGAGGAGCTCGGCCGTTATCTGGCGGAGCACCCTGCCGAGGGGCGGCGAATCATCGAGAAGTGCATCACCACCGCCCGCGCTCGCGAGGCCGCCCGCAAGGCCCGTGACTTGGTGGTCCGCAAGGGCCTGCTGGACGGCACCATGCTCCCCGGTAAGCTCGCCGACTGCTCGGAGCGCGACCCTCGGCACTCTGAGCTGTACATCGTGGAGGGCGACTCAGCGGGCGGCTCGGCCAAGCAGGGGCGCGACCGCCGCTTCCAGGCCATCCTGCCGTTGCGGGGCAAGATCCTCAACGTGGAGAAGGCTCGCCAGGACAAGATCTTCGGCCACGCCGAGATCGCGGCGATCATCAAGGCCCTGGGGACCAGCATCGACGAGGAGTTCGACCTGTCGCGTCTGCGCTACCATCGGGTCATTATCATGACCGACGCCGACGTCGATGGCTCCCACATCCGCACTCTGCTCCTCACCTTTTTCTTCCGCCACATGCCCGAACTCATTCACGGCGGCCATCTTTACATTGCCCAGCCGCCTCTCTACCGCATCCAGCGCGGCAAGGAGCATCACTGGCTCTATTCTGAACAGGCCAAGGAATCCTTCCTGAGCAAACAGAAGGACGGTAAGAACATCGTCATCCAGCGCTACAAGGGCCTGGGCGAAATGAACCCCGATCAGCTCTGGCACACCACCATGGACCCCGAGCGGCGCCTTATGCTTCAGGTAACAGTGGAGGACGCCATCCAGGCCGACCGCATCTTCGTTCAGCTCATGGGCGAAGAGGTGGAGCCGCGCAAGCGCTTCATTCTGGGCCACGCCAGCCAGGTACGCAACCTAGACGTGTAGGCAACGGCCCCTACGCCAAGGCGAACCTATCCCGCTGCGTATAGCTTGTGCTGCCGGATGTACTCTTCGACGGCTGGCGGCACCCAATAGCGGATCGATAGCCCTCGTCGCACCCGCTCCCTCACCGCTGAAGCACTAATAGCGATAAGCGGCATTCGTAGCCAGATCACCCTCTCCTGGATACCCCTCGCTAGCTCCTCCGCGAGGCTTTCCCCCAACCCCACATCTCCCGGCTCCGGCCGCTCGGCCACCGCCAGACAGGCCAGCTCGAGGATGCGCTGCGGCTCATGCCAGTGGGGAAAGTCAACCAGGGAATCGCCACCCATGATGAAGAAGAACTCCGTCTCGCGGCCCAATTGGTCGCACAGCTCAGCCAGGGTCTCCGCCGTATAGGACGGACCCTCCCGCTCTATCTCCAGGCTGGAGACAGCGAAGTGAGGATTATCACCAACAGCGAGCCGCACCATAGCCAGGCGACTCTCCCTCGGCGACAGCTCCTGCCCTACCTTGCGCCAAGGGGCACCGGCCGGCGCGAATAGCACCTGGTCCAGGCCGAGCGCCAGGCGCGCCTCCTCCGCCAGGATCAGATGCCCGATGTGCGGGGGATCGAAGGTGCCGCCGAGGACGCCCAGCTTCAACCTTCCCACTCCACTTCTGTCCGGCCCAGGCGGACCTTACCCCCTGGCTGAATGCCAGCCCGTCTAAGGGCAGCTACCACGCCCCAGCGACTTAGACGCCGCCAAAACTCGGCTCGCCCCTCCTCCTGTTCCAGCGGCATCATCTCGGCGAATGCCTCCACCTGCTCTCCGCTCACCCTATACACGTCGTTGGATACCGATACGCTGAACCGCCCGCTGAGCGGCTGTGGCCTGAGCACCGGCAAAGGTGAGGGCTCCTCCACCTCCTCGACCAGCGTCGACAGCTCTTGGGCAATCCGCTGCAGCAAGTGCCCCACACCCTGGCCAGTGGCCGCCGAGACGAAGAAGGGCTCGATCTGCCTGCCTGCCAACAGCTCCGTCAGTTCCCCCGTGCGCTGGGCCACGTCGGGCAGATCGAGCTTGTTCACGGCCACGACCTGGGGCTTGGCCGCGAGGTCCTCTCGGAACTGGGCCAGCTCGCCGTTGATCACCTGCATATCAGCAAGCGGATCCGGCCGACTGCCATCCAGCAGATGGACGAACATGCGCGCCCTTTCGGCGTGCCGCAGGAAATCATGCCCCAGCCCTACGCCCCGATGCGCTCCTTCAATCAAGCCGGGTATCTCAGCCACTACAAACGTCTTGTATCCTGTCTCCACCACACCCAGCACTGGCTCGACCGTCGTGAACGGATATGAGGCGATCTTAGGATGCGCCGCGGAGATCATAGCCAGGAGAGTGGACTTGCCAGCATTTGGTACTCCAAGAATGCCAACATCTGACAGCAGCTTCAGGTCTAGAACCAGGCTTGCTTCCTGACCCTTCTGTCCCCGCTGCGCTATCCGCGGAGCCTGGTTCGTAGAAGTGGCGAAGCGAGCGTTCCCCCAGCCACCAAGACCCCCACGCGCTACGACCAGCGTCTGGCCTGCCTCTGTAAGATCCCCAAGCAGAGACAAATCGCCGTTCCCTTTCCTGCAGCGAGCCTCCGTCCCAACAGGCACCCGAACAAACAAATCCTTACCCCGGCGCCCATGCATCTTGGCCCCGCGCCCGTGCTGTCCTCGCGCTGCCCTCCAATGGCGACGCCGTCCTACCTCCCAAAGGGTGCTCAAGGAGGCATCAGCCAGCAAAAGCACATTCCCCCCAGAGCCACCATCACCGCCATCAGGGCCTCCTCGGGGCACGAATTTCTCCCGCCGAAAGCTTACTACGCCAGAACCGCCATCCCCACCAGCGACCCAAATCTCTAGGTGATCGATCATAGCATTCCACTAAAGGACATTATACTTTGGAAAGGTATCCCAAATGAAACTCCCTCTTTAGTCATCGTCATAGGGATGTTGGCCCCGTGGAGGGCTATATGACTGAAGGGGGACAACGGGGATTCTGTGGTGGAGCGTATGTGGACTAGCAACTCGATGCCGTCGGTAGTGAAAGCAGGACTTCCTCAGAGGGAGGGGCTAGGAAGGTTATCCACCAAACGAACGCGATATCCACGCCCTTTGTGGAGAACTAGGGTGCAAGGAGGGGGCGAATTTCGCCTATCTCGCGTGTGAACTGAGCGTCGAGGGTTAGAGCGTGGTCTACCTTGCGCAGGCCGTAGATGACAGTGGAGTGATCGCGATCACCGAGGAGGCGGGCGATCTCAGTCACCCGCTGGTGTGCATCCTCTCGCAGGAGGTACATAGCGATGTGGCGCGCCTCGGCAATCTCCTTAGCACGGCTCTTCCCGGTTAGGGTTTCAGTGGCTAGGTCGAAGTACTCGGCAACGGCTTCGAGAACCGCTTCGGGGCTGGGATGGGGCTTCTCGCCTGAGACTAAGACGGGGGCGAGGGCCTCAGCGACGAGGTCAAGCGTTATCGTCGCCCGCAGCAGGCGGGCGAAAGCCACGATACGGTTGAGGGCTCCTTCTAGTTCACGGATGTTGTTGTGGCAGCGTTGGGCCAGGAAGTCGAGCACGTCGGGCGTGACCTCTTGGTGTAGCTCAGCCGCCTTGGTATTGAGGATGGCGAGACGGGTTTCAAGAGCGGGCGGCTGAATGTCAGCGATGAGCCCCCACTCGAAGCGGGAACGCAGACGATCCTCAAGCAGCGAGATCAGTCTGGGTGAGCGGTCGCTGCTGATAATGATTTGGCTGCTGGCGGCGTGGAGGTCGTTGAAAGTATAGAAGAACTCCTCCTGGGTGCGTTCTTTGCCTGCCAGGAACTGGATGTCATCGATGAGGAGAATGTCTACGTGACGGTATTTCGCCCGGAACTCCTCGCTGCGGCGCTGGGCGATAGAGGTGACAAATTGGTTGGTGAACTGCTCTGCGGTAACATAGAGAACGCGGTAGTGGTTGCTCCAGGCTTTATGGCCAATGGCGTGGAGCAGGTGAGTCTTACCCAGGCCGGTGCCGCCGTAGATGAATAGGGGGTTGTACCCGGCCGCTGGCTTGTCAGCCACAGCGAGAGAGGCAGCGTGGGCTAGCCGATTCTCGTGGCCCACTATGAATCGGTCGAAGGTGTACCTCTCGTTGAGGCGGGGCTGCGGGAAAGGGTTTATCGGTGGCCGCGAGACCGCAGCTTTGGGCTGGAACAGGGGTTCGCTGGAACGCATGCCGTCCGGGCGGGAGCCTAGCAATTGAAAGCTCACCTCCACCGGGTGGCCGATGATGCCGCTGAGGGTCTTGGCAATAAGGGGACGGAGCTTGGTAGAAAGCCACTCAGTGGCGAAGTCGTTGGGGGCCCCGACAACGAAAAGGCCGTTGTCGAAGAGCACGCCGACGGTGTCCTTGAGCCATGTCTCATAGTTGGGACGTGTCACCTGTAGTTGGAGCTCAGCTAGTGCCACCTCCCACAGGTGCTGAGGGCTTGTCTCCGTCCGAGAGGTAGCCGGTTCGTTCATGTCAGACTCCCCCGGGGTGGCAAAACGAAACGCGAACGGCGGTTTTCAGTGGACGGGGGCAACATAGCAAGGCAGTATGAGGGTATCAAGAGTTTTATGGTAAGTGGGCAGGAAAATGTTAACCCTTTCGGAAGCCTCAAACCGCGCGCCTTGTGTGCACCCAGGCTTGCTGGCGTCTTTGTAAGGGGACTATAATGGCTCGGCCTCCAGGATCAGAGGGGCAGCGGAGATGCTTCTGGCTATTGACGTAGGCAACACGAACATCACGCTGGGCGTGTTCGAGGCCGAGAGGCTGAAGGCTAGTTGGCGTGTGGCCGCCGATGTTAATAGGCTGGCCGACGAGTATGGCGTTCTGATGGTGAACCTCCTAGCGCATGGGGGTGTCGGGGCTGAGCAAATCGATGCTGCTGTGATGGCGAGCGTGGTCCCCGATCTGGATCCCATCTTCGAGTCGGTGTGCCGGCGCTACTTTGGCGTACGGCCGCTGGTGGTGAGCGCTGGGGTGCGCACAGGCCTGCGCATCTTGTACGATAGCCCCCGTGAGGTAGGGGCGGACCGGGTGGCCGATGCCGTGGCTGCCATCAGGCTCTACTCACCGCCGCTCATTCTGGTGGACCTGGGAACTGCTACTGTGTTCGATGCCATATCCAAGGACGGCGACTATCTGGGTGGAGCCATCGCCCCTGGCCTGGTCATCGCCGCCGAGGCTCTCTTCCAGCGGGCGGCCAGGCTCTATCGAGTGGAGCTAGCGCGGCCCACGAGCGCTATCGGGCGCAACACGGTGGCTGCCGTCCAGTCTGGGGTGATCTTTGGCTACGTGGCCCTGGTAGAGGGCATCGTCGGTCGCTTCAAGGAGGAGTTGGGGGAGGAGGCGAAGGTGGTGGCCACCGGTGGTTGGGCCGAGCTCGTGGCCCAGGAAACAGACGTTATCGATGTGGTGGACACCAAGCTGACCCTGACGGGGTTGCGCTTCATCTACGAGATGAATTGCTGAGATGCTAAAGGACAAGGTTGTCGTTCTAGGGGTGACGGGCAGTATCGCTGCCTTCAGGGCGGCTGATCTGGCCAGCAAGCTGGTGCAGGGCGGCGCTAGCGTGGATGTGGTGATGACGCCGGCGGCCACGGAATTTGTTACGCCCCTGACGTTTCGCTCGATAACTCCAGGCAGCGTTATCGTCGACATGTTCGGCGGAGGGCTTGAGCATGTGGAGCTGGCCCACCGCGCCGATGTGGTGGTGGTGGCGCCAGCCACGGCTACCACCATCGCTCGCCTCGCTCACGGCCTGGCCGAGGACATGGTGAGCCTCACCGTCCTGGCCACCAAGGCGCCGGTGCTGGTCTGCCCGGCCATGGACTCGCAGATGTTCGAGAATCCTGCCACCCAGGCTAACCTGGAGACCCTGCGAAAGAGGGGCATGACCCTCGTCGGCCCGGAAATCGGCCGCTTGGCCTCTGGCCGTATGGGCCTGGGCCGATTGGCGGACGGCGAAACTATTCTGGGGGCCATCCGCTACGTCCTGGGGCGAGGGGGTGACCTGGCCGGCCGTGAGGTGGTGGTCACGGCCGGCGGCACACGGGAGCCCATCGACCCCGTGCGCTATGTGGGCAACTACTCTTCCGGCAAGATGGGCTACGCTATAGCTGAAGCGGCGCGCGACCGCGGCGCAGAGGTGGTGCTGGTGAGTGCCCCCACTGCTTTGGCCACTCCCTACGGGCTGCGGCTAGCGCCGGTGCAGCGGGCGGCCGAGATGCGCGATGCTGTCGTTCAGGAGTGCCGCGACGCCCAGGCGCTGGTGATGGCGGCAGCCGTCGCTGACTATCAGCCGACTGCCACCGCCGAGCAGAAGATGAAGCGCGGTGCCAAGACCCTGAGCCTCGAGCTGACGCGCACGCCCGACATTCTGGCCGAGGCTGGCAAGGGCTTGATCAGGGTGGGGTTTGCTGCCGAGAGCGAGAACCTGCTGGCCAATGCCCGGCGGAAGCTGGAGAGCAAGGGCCTCGACCTGATAGTGGCCAACGACATCACTGGCCCTGAGACCGCCTTTGAGGCTGACACTAACCGGGTGGTCATCCTCGACCGGGCCGGCGGGGAAGAACACCTGCCGGCCATGACCAAATACGAGGTCGCCCAGCGCATCCTCGATCGGGTCGTTGCACTTCTGGCCAAGGGCTCCTGAGACGAAGGGGTCCTGCCGGTTCTACATACATACGCTCCGGAGGTAGCTGACTATGGCTTATCAAACCCTTTTGTATGAGAAGTCGGGCAGGGTCGCCAGGATAGTCCTCAACCGCCCGGAGCGCCTCAACGCCATCGACCTTGGGCTGCCCGACGAGCTGGAGGCGGCGGTGGCTGAAGCTAACGCCGACGCCGAGGTGCGGGTGATCATCCTGAAGGGGGCGGGACGCGCCTTCTGCGCTGGCTTCGACCTGACGCCCGGGCTGCTCACGGGGCCGCCGATGGGGCAGTGGGACCCTACCGAGGACTACCTGTTGACCACAACCCTTGCCCGAAAGTTCATGAGCCTCTGGTATAGCCGCAAGCCGACCATCGCCCAGGTGCACGGCTGGTGCGTGGCGGGCGGCACGGACATGGTGCTCTGCAGCGATATCATCATCGCCGCCGAGGACGCCCAGATCGGCTATGCGCCGGCCCGCATCTGGGGCTCGCCGCTGACCGCCATGTGGGTGTACCGGCTGGGGCCGGAGTGGGCCAAGCGTCATCTCCTGACGGGCGACGCCATAGATGGCAAGACGGCGGAGCGCATCGGCTTGATTTACAAGGCCGTGCCCGCCGACCGCCTTGAGCAGGAAGTGGAGGGCCTGGCCCAGCGGATGGCCAACATCCCGGTGTCTCAGTTGGCTTCGATGAAGCTTCTGGTGAACCAGGCCTACGAGAACATGGGCCTGCGCACGACCCAGCTCCTGGGCTCTATCCTCGATGGGCTGATGCGACACACGCCGGATGGCCTGGCCTGGCGACGGCTGATCGACGAGAAGGGGATCAGGGCAGCCCTGGAGGCTAGGGACGGCCCCTTCGGGGACTACAGCGCGAGGAAGCGGTAGAGGGAAGATGCGTCCGCTCATGGTGAGCTTGTCGAACCATGAGCCCTCGCTCCTCCTTCGACAAGCTCAGGACGAGCGGGATGCCGTACGCCACAAGGAGCCGCTCATGGTGAGCTTGTCGAACCATGAGCCCTCGCTCCTCCTTCGACAGGCTCAGGATGAGCGGGCAGAGGCGGCCTCAGCGGGTCATCTTGCGGGTGAAGGTGACCAGGAAGAGGGCAATCATGAAAACACCCATGAATGACTCGCCGGCGCCGAGGAAGCGGCCCGCCCAGCCCTGGGGCTCAGGTGACCAATCGCCGTAGCCGAGCGCTGTAAACGACACGGCGCTGTAGTAGAGGGCGCTCAACAAACCGCCGGTAAGTACTCCAGGTAGCAAGTAGACAAGCGCTAATCCGAAGACGACAGCCGCCGCCCAGCCGATCACCCGCTCCGGCCGTTCGCCGTAGCCGTACAGGAACCGTAGGAGGTTCAGGCCCAGGATGGCAGGAAGACGACGTTCCTTCTGGGCCAGCTTGCGGCGGGCCTCCATCTCCCGGTAGTGGAACTCCCCGGCGATGTCGTACATGCCGGCCTCGGTGTGCCACTGCTTCAGGGTTCGGTACACGGAGGCGGCCTCGCGCAAGAAGCCCTGCATCTCCTCGGCCAGCACGTAATCTCCCCAATTGGCACCCTCCAGATTGGCGTCGCGCAAGCGCGCCTCGACCAGCCTGGTCCGCTGGAGATCAGCCGCTGTCAGGTCGGTTTCCTGCAGGTTGGCTCCCTCCAGATTCGCGTCTCGGAGGCTGGCCCGCCAGAGCTTGGCTTCCTGGAGGTTCGCCCCTTCCAGATTGGCGTCTGACAGGATGGCGGAGGTCAGGCTAGCCCGCCGCAGGTCGGCCCCTCCCATGTCGGCTCCCTGGAGGTTGGTTCCGTGGAGGTAGGCTCCCTGAAGGTTGGCTAGCGCCAGAAGGGCTCCGGCGAGGCAGGCTTCGCGGAGGCGGGCTCCCTGGAGGTTGGCCTCGAGGAGGTCAGCTTTCTCGAGGTTGGCTTGGTGGAGGTTGCCTCCCTGGAGGTTGGCGTCCCGGAGATCAGCCGTCTGGAGGTTGGCCCCCCGGAGGTTGGCCTGGAGGAGAACGGATCCCTGGAGGTTAGCCCCGTCGAGGCGGGCTCCATGGAGGTCGAGCGCACCCAGGTTGGCTTGCCGCAGGTCCGCCCTGCGAAGGTCGAGGCCCTCGGGCCCGCCGTGCTCCTCTATCAGGCGCAGCACATCCTCGCGGGTGAGGCGCTTTCCGGCATGCGGGGGCGGGCCCTCCGACTCGTCCATGGCTCAGCCACCGCCTCTACTTCCGGCGCCGGGCAGGGCGCGCGGGCGCTCTCTCCCCCACCAGGGCCAGCACCAGGTTCACCAGGGTGCGGGTGGGGATGCCCGTCGCCCCCTTCACCCAGGCTCCCTTGTCCTTGTCGGCGCTGTCGGTGGCGGCCATGTCCAGGTGGACCCAGGGGGTGTCGCCCACGAAGTCGGCCAGGAAGAGAGCGGCGCTGATCGCCCCGCCTTCGCGCTTGCCCACGTTCTTGATGTCGGCGACGTCGCTCTTCAGGTGCTCCTTGTACTCGTCGTAGAGGGGGAACTGCCAGAACTTCTCGCCCGCCGCCTCGCCGGCAGCGATGACCTTCTGGCATAGCTCCTGGTTGTTGGTCATGCAGCCGGTGGCCGCCTTGCCGATGGCGATGACCATCGCCCCGGTGAGGGTAGCCACATCGAGGATGGGCGACAGGCCTTCCCGCCGGGCGTAGGCGATGGCGTCGGCGAGGATGAGGCGCCCCTCGGCGTCGGTGTTGATCACCTCGATGGTCTTGCCGCTCATCGCCCGCAGGACGTCGCCGGGCTTGGTGGCCGAGCCGGAGGGCATGTTCTCGGTGGCGGGGATGACGGCGGTGACGTTGATCCTGGGCTTGAGCTTGCCGATGGCCCACATCGCTGAGATGACGGCTGCTCCACCGGACATGTCGCCCTTCATCGCCTGCATGCCCGCCGAGGGCTTGATGGAGATGCCGCCGGAGTCAAAGGTGACGCCCTTGCCCAGCAGCCCGAGCGTCGCCTTGCGGTGGCGGTCGCCCCGATAGCGCAGCACGATCATCTTGGGCGGCTGAGTGCTGCCCGCGGCCACCCCCAACAGGGCGCCCATGCCCAGCTCTTGCATCTGCCCCTGCTCCAGCACCTCGCACTCCAGCCCGGCGTCCTGGGCGGCGGCCTGGGCCTGCTCGGCCATGATCGTGGGCGTGAGGTAGTTGGCCGGCTCGTTGGCCATGTCGCGGGCGCGATTGGCGGCCTCGGCCAGGGTGCAGCCAGTGGCCACGCCGCGGCGGAGGGCGGGAGCCTTCGTGCGGTCGAACTCCACCAGGGTCAACTCATCGATCTGGCGCTCGTCTTCGTTCTTCTTCTTGTGTCTGGTGAAGCGGTAGAGACCCATCACCGCCCCCTCGGCGATGGCCTGGGCGCACTGCTGAGGGTCGAGGTCGCCGACGCCTGCCCCGTGCACGATGGTGGCCACTGTCTTGGCGCCGAGCCGCCGCAGGTAGCGCAGGGCGGTGGCGGTGACGTCGCGGACCTTGTCCAGCTTGAACTCTTGCTGCTTGCCCAGGCCGACCACCAGCACGCGGGGGGAGGGCAGGCGACCGAGGGTGTGGATGAGGGTCAGTTCGTTGAGCTTGCCCTTGATCTCCCCTTCCTCGATGAGCTGGCTGATGGCGCGCCCCAGGGCCTTGTCCACGGCGCCGGTGGCCCCGCTGGGCCTCTTCACCCCCTCGAACAGGTTCACCACGATAGCCCTGGCCGGGTGCTGGCTGATATCTCCCACTTCGACTTTGATCTCCATGATGGGCGCTCCTTGGGCAGCCTCAAAAAGATGTCGGGCCGCGAGGGAATCATAGCGAAAACGCAACCGGGCAGCAACGGGGCGAAACGACGGGGGCATTGCCAAATCTTTAAGGCCGTGCTTAAATAAACTCAGGGTCAAGAGAAGGGGGCCTGAATCGTGGCGGATCGAGTGGTTCCGGCGATTAGTCGAACTGTTCGCTTCGTCAACAAGGTTGGCGTCGTTGAACTCCTCATAGTGGGCGTGGCCTTCGTCCTCTACTACCTGGTGCGGGGCGTGGTAGTAGAGCGAACCTTCGAGGCCACCTCGCGGGCCATCCGTATCGTCGAGCTGGAACAGCGCCTGGGTCTCTGGGTCTGGGAGACGAAGATGCAGGCGTGGGTGATGTCCAGCGACGTTCTGGTCCACCTGTTCAACAATATCTATGTCTACGCCCACTTCCCGCTCATCGTTATCATTGGCCTCTGGCTCTTCTTCTTCCACCGCCAACGCTATGTGCTCCTGCGCAATGCGTTCCTCATTTCGGGAGGCATCGGGCTGATCATCTTCAACCTGTTGCCTACAGCGCCGCCCCGCCTCCTCCCCTGGCCCCTGAGCGACCAGGTCGTGGACACGATGTTTGCCTTCTCCAGGGTGAACTACGATATGCAACCGGAGGCCTTCGTGAACCACTACGCTGCCATGCCCAGTCTCCACTTCGGCTGGAATCTCCTTCTGGGCATTGGCATTATCTGGACGGGCCGACACTTCGTGGGGATAGCCTTCGGGGTGATGATGCCCGCGGCCATGTTCCTGGCCGTGGTAGTTACCGGCAATCATTTCATAGTCGATGTCCTGGCCGGCACGGTGGTGGCCCTGATAGGCCTAGGCGTTGCTCTGCTTCTCCAACGCCATGGCCACCGACTGTGGCGGCTCATCCTCCCCGACCGTATCTTTCACCACCTGGCTCGCTCGTCTGGGGCCTAGTCAGGTAGGCTGCTACAGTCTCGCTGTGGAGGGAGAGAAGACCACGCTGGGGGCGCTTGTTGCCCTGGTGCGACGAGCGAAACGGCGTATTGGCCGGCGCGACCTTCTGGAGGCCGCGCTGGTTGCTTTTGCCTTCCTCCTCTACTTTCTAGTACGGGGCAGCGTTATCGACCGGCCCCACGACGCCTTCCAGAATGCCCTCGACGTCATCGATGCGCAGAGATGGCTGGGCATTTTCTGGGAGCCGGACATGCAGGAGTGGATCATCGACAACAGGTTCCTGACCCAGGTATCCAACTACGTCTACTTCTGGCTGCATTTCCCGCTCATTATCGCCTTTGGCCTGGTTCTGTACGTCGTCGATCGCCGCAAATATACGTTCCTGCGCGATGCCTTCTTGGCTTCAGGAGCTATCTCCCTGATCATCTATGGTCTCTACCCCGTGGCGCCTCCTCGCCTCCTGCCCGAGCTAGCAGAACGCTTCAACGTCGTCCTTAGCCTCGATTTGCAGGCCTTCGTGGACACCATGAACGTCCATCTGGGATACGGCTATCAGGCCCAGTCCATGCAGCCCTTCGTGAACCCCTATGCGGCGATGCCCAGCCTCCACTTCGGCTGGGACTTCCTTCTGGGCGGCGGGATCATCTGGGCATTTCGGCGCTACCCTTTCATCTGGCCGTTGGGCGTTGCCCTGCCGGTGATGCAGATCTTGGCCATCGTCGTCACCGCCAACCATTACTTCCTCGACGCATTTGCTGGCATGGGCGTTGCCCTTCTCGGCGTGGCCATCGCAGCGGCCCTGCAGCGCTGGGCCTATGCCCCCTTGGGTCGGCTGGTCAGGCGCCTGCCTTGGGTGGAGCCTTCCGAGGAGGAGAAGGCAAGGCCCTCGCCGGTTTAGGAAGGCTTTGGGGAACTAGCCCCCACTAGGGGAGTTCCTAGTTCCAGGGGCGATAGGCAGGCAGGGGCCTAAGCCCTGCGTAGACCTCCACTGAGACCTCGCTCGCGTGGGGCAGCCAGCGCTCCCAGTCCTGGCGGGCCTGGGCGGCCTCCCTGCTGGCGAGGGCCTTCTGGATGATGCCCTCATCCGAGAACATGAAAACGGTCATCCAGTTGGGCCCGGGGCGGGAGGACCGAACGCGAAAGCCAGCGGTAATGCCGGGGATCTTGAACATGTTGTGCAGGTGCACCCCCAAATACCACCGCTCGAACTCTGGCAGCACATCTGGGTCAATGTGGGCCTGCACCACCAAGAGAGGCTTACTACCCACAGGCAGGCCTCATGTTTCCTCTATGTGCTGCAGTATGGCCGTGATCGCTGGCTCGATGTCGGCCGAGGTGTTCACGCTGATGTGGGGACGGCCGATAGGCTCTACATCGCGCTGCATGCGTTCATAGACCTCCGGTCCGGCGTCGGAGAGGTCCTGGGAATGGAGGCCTTTCACGCGGGCCTCCAAGCGCTCGTGCACCACGGCCGGGGACACCTGGAGGTGCACCAGGATGAGTTTGGCCTTGTGCTCGTCGGCGATACGATAGACCTGGCGGCGGTTCACCTCGCGCAGGTTGGTGGCGTCGAGGATGGCCGCGATTCCCCTTGTCAGAAGGCGGCTCAGCACTAGGTGACAGGCGGAAAAGAGGCGACGGCTCTCCTCAGCGGAGTAGGTCAGCTGACCGAACAGCGCCTTGCGTAGAGCGTCGCTCTCCAGGCGGGCCATCGGATAGCGAGAGATGAGGCGGCGGCAAAAGTACGACTTGCCGCTGCCTGGAAGGCCGCTCAGCACTACCAGGGTGGGGCTGGTTCGGGGTGGGGGCAGCGGCTGGATACACTCCTCGATCCTGCGGGCGTCCTCCAGAAGCTGCTGCCTTTGTTCTTCCACAGACCTATGGCTCATTGTAGAAGGCCAGGCCAACCAGGCCCGGGCCGGTGTGGATGCTCATCACCTGACTGAACTCACTGACGAAGAGTTCCACCGGTCGGAACTCCTCTCGGACCTTGTCAGTCAGCTCCTCGGCTTCCTTTGCTGCTCGCGTGTGGAAGACGGCAACGTGAACGGGCTTTTCCAGCGCCAGGCGCTCCCCGGCCAGCCTCAGCAGGCGCGCCATCGCCCTGGGCTTGGTGCGCACTGCCCCCAATCGGCTGATTTTGCCGTCATGGAGCTGGAAAAGCGGCTTCACTTGAAGGAGGGTGGAAAGCCAGGCGACCACCTGCGGTACCCGCCCCCCCTTGGCCAGATACTCCAGAGTATCCAGGACGCCCAGCATATAGAGCCGAGGGATCAGCGCCTCGGCCTTGTTGGCTGCTTCCTCCAGGGCGGCGCCGTTGGCGGCTGACCTGGCTGCTGCCAGCACCACGAAACCCAGGGCTGCAGCGGCGCAACGGGAATCGATCACCTTCACCCTCAGGTCGGCCATCTGCTCTCTGGCCAGGGCGGCGCCATCGCAGGCGGCACGGTAGGTGGCCGTGAGCTGGCTGCTGGTGACAATACAGAGAATCTCTCTACAGCCTCGCTGGTAGGCCTCTCGAAACGCATCGAGAAAGGCTCCCGGTGGTGCCGAAGCAGTAGTGGGCAGCCGCCGTGCCGATTTCAGCAAGGAGTAGAACTCCTCCCAGCTCAGAGAGTCGTTGTCCATATAGGAAGTTTCCCCGAACAGGAAGGCCAAAGGCACAATAGCAATCTGGTACTCTTCCTGTATCTCCTGGGGAATACTGCATGCGCTATCCGTTACTATGGCCAGCCTAGCCATGATGGATGATAGGAATGATTGCTATACCTCGACGTTCTTGCATAAGTATAGCGCACATCGCCTTGCACGGGCTACAGTGCTGTGCTATACTCACTCCGAAGTAAGAGTAAGGAAGGGACGCCTCCAACTACCGAATCGGAGGGCGATGCTCACTAAGGAAAGACGCCAGGAAATCATCGCCGCCCACCGCCTTAACGCGAGCGACTCGGGTTCCTCGGATGTGCAGATAGCTCTCCTCACTGAGCGCATAAAGCAGCTCACTGAGCACCTAAAGGTCCATCGCAAGGATCACCATTCCAGGCGTGGCCTTCTGAAGCTAGTGGGGCAGCGGCGCCGACTCCTGCGCTATCTGAGCAGAACGGACGTCGGACGCTATCGCGAGCTCATCGCTAGCCTGGGCCTTCGCAAGTAGCCAAGAGAGCAGCTGACAGGAGAGGATTCCCCCGCAACGCCCTTTTTGAGACGGCGATCAAACCTCAGGGTTGCTATCGGAGGGACCGCGAGAAGTTCCTGAACGCTCGGGAGGATGGATACTATTATGCCAAAGTCGTATGAACGAGAGATAGGCGGTCGCCCGCTGACGATCGAGGTGGGGAGGTTGGCTGGGCAGGCCAACGGGGCGGTCACTGTCCGCTACGGCGATACGGTTGTGCTGGTGACCGCCTGCACCAGCGCGCAGCCTCGCGAGGGGGTAGACTTCCTGCCCCTGACCATCGACTATGAGGAGCGGTTGTACGCCGCTGGCAAGATCCCTGGCGGCTGGTTCCGCCGCGAGGGGCGGCCCAGTGCCGAGGCGGTGCTGGCGGACAGGCTCACTGACCGCCCCCTTCGTCCCCTCTTCCCCAAGGGCTTCCGCAACGACATCCAGATCATCGTCACCGTGCTGTCGGCTGACCAAGAGAACGATCCTGATATCCTGGCCATGATCGGTGCAGCCACGGCCCTCTGCATGTCGGATATCCCCTTCGACACGCCGGTGAGCTCTGTGCGAGTGGGTCATGTGGATGGCCAATACGTGGCCAACCCCACATTCTCCCAGCTTAAGGAGAGCCTTCTCGACCTAGTGGTAGCGTCCACCAAGGATGCTCTGGTGATGGTCGAGGGAGGTGCGCGTGAGGTTCCCGAAGAGATGATATTGGGGGCGCTGACCTTCGGCCACGAGGTGAATCAGCAGGTCATCGCTCTAGAAGAAGAGGTGGCCGCCGCCGAAGGGAAGCCCACGGCTGTCTTCGTCCCTGTGGAGATGGAGGCGGGCGTGCGTGAGGCGGTGGACGAGTTCGTAGGTGAGCAGGGGTGGGAGCTGCTGGCGCGTCCGAAAGATGAGCGGGAGGAGGCTCTGGCGGAAAGGCGGCAGGAATTGCTGGAACGCCTGGGCGACACCTATCCCCCCGAGCAGGTGCTGGCCGCTTTCGCTGATGCGCTGAAGAGCCAGGTGCGTCAGAAGATCCTCCAGGAGGGCATCCGCCCGGACGATCGCCCGCCCGGGGAGATTCGGCCCATTAGCTGCGAGGTGGGTCTACTGCCGCGAACCCATGGCTCGGGTCTTTTTACCCGCGGCCAGACTCAGGTGTTGACGATCGCTACCCTCGGGTCCCAGCGTGAGGAGCAGCGGTTGGATGGCCTGGAGCCCGAGGAGAGCAAGCGATTCCTTCACCACTACAACTTTCCCCCCTTCTCGGTGGGCGAGACGCGACGTGTGGGCATCCCCAGCCGGCGCGAGGTGGGCCATGGCCTTCTGGCCGAGCGGGCTCTGGAGCCGGTGGTCCCCAATGAGGAGGACTTCCCCTACACCATTCGTCTTGTCTCGGAGGTGTTGTCCAGCAACGGCAGCACGTCTATGGCCAGCGTCTGTGGCAGCTCTCTTGCCCTTATGGACGCTGGCGTGCCTATTAAGGCGCCGGTGGCAGGCATAGCGATGGGTCTGGTGATGGACGAGGACGGGCGCCACACCATCCTCACCGACATCGCCGGTCTGGAGGACGCCCTGGGAGACATGGACTTCAAGGTGGCGGGCACTGCCGAGGGCATAACGGCCCTTCAAATGGACATCAAGGTGAAGGGGATCACCGTGGAGGTACTGGAGAAGGCGCTGGCGCAGGCCCATGACGCCCGCCTGGAGATTCTCGACCGCATGCAGGAGACGATACCTGCCAGCCGGCCGGAGCTCTCTCCCTATGCCCCCCGCATGTATCGCATTCAGATTCCTCAGGAGAAGATTGGGCAGGTCATCGGCCCTGGCGGGCGGGTCATTCGCTCGATCATTGACGAGACCAAATGCAGCGTTGACGTTCAGGACGACGGCACGGTTCTCATTGGCTCCAACCGCGAGGAGATGGCCCAGCGCGCGATCCAGATAATTGAGGGACTGACCAAGGAGGTGACGGTGGGCGAGATCTACACCGGCAAGGTGACTCGCCTGACGTCCTTTGGTGCTTTCGTGGAGATCCTGCCCGGCAAGGATGGGCTGGTGCGACTGGGCGATCTGGCCGAGTATCGCGTTGCCCGGCCTGATGATGTGGTGCGGGTTGGCGATGAGGTCATGGTTATGGTGATCGAGGTGGACCAGATGGGGCGCATCAACCTCTCGCGGCGGGCGGTACTAGAGGGCACTTCGGAGCCGCGGCCTGCTGCTGGCCGTGGAGGGCCGGAGGGAGACCGAGTGCCGATGCGAGGCGGCTCGGGCCCGTCCGGTGGCGGTTCTGGCAGGAGGCCCCGCGGCAATGGTCCGCCACCGCCACGGCGTCAGGGTGGCGGTGGCTTCAGGGACAGGCGGCCGCGGGAGAGGCGTCCCTGGGACGACCGGCGTGGGCCGAGCGGGCCGAGCAGGCCCAGCGAGCCGCGCGGGCCGAGCGGGCCGCCGGGCCCGCCCCCGCCGCCCCGTCCGACCCAGGGCAGGCGCTAGCGGGGCAGGCCTCGATCTCGCATCGGGGAGGTATCCCAGGTGGCGATCAGGGTAGTGGTCAGCGGCAGCGGCAATATGGGACGGGAGGTTCTCCTGGCCGTCTGCCGAGACCCTGACCTAGAGCCGGTGGGCGTGCTGGAGAAGTTTTCCTCCGAGGAGTTTCTCTCCCTTCCCGACAGCTCCGATTTGGTGCCCTTGGGAGCCGACGCAGCCGCCCTGTTGGCTCGGGCCCGCCCCGAGGTCGTTGTCGACTTCAGCAATGCCGAGTGGACGCCCATCGCGGCCCGCGCTGCTCTCGACGTGGGTGCTCGTTTTGTCAGCGGCACCACTGGTCTCTCCGATGAGTTCCTGGCAGAGCTGGAACGCGAATGCCGCCAGAGGAGGCTGGGAGCGGTGATGGCGGCCAATTTTGCCATCGGGGCCGTGCTCATGATGCACCTGGCGAAGCTGGCGGCCCGCCACTTCGACTACGCCGAGATCATCGAGCTCCATCACGAGAAGAAGACCGATGCCCCCTCCGGCACCGCTCTGGCTACCGCCCGGCAGATGCTCTCCGCTCGCGGGCACCCCTTCGAGCATCCTTCTACGGCGAAGCAAACCCTGGAGGGCACCCGCGGCGGCGTTCTTGACGGCATTACTGTCCACAGTGTGCGGCTGCCGGGGCTGGTGGCCCATCAGGAGGTCATCCTGGGCACCCTGGGGCAGACCCTCACCATTCGGCACGATACCACCAGCCGCGAGTCCTTCATGCCCGGTGTTCTTTTGGCGATCAAAGAGGTCATGAACCGCCAGGAGCTGGTAGTGGGGCTGGACAAGCTTATCGGTCTGGATTGATGGCTCAGTCCTGGCCGAGGGCTCGTCTCGTCCAGAAACCTCCCGCACACCAGCAGGAGGGCTGAGAGGACAGTGGGTGACTACAGACACTTGCGCGGCTGGCGGTACTTGTAGTATCCTAAGAGTGCCTCTTTTGCACGGAATCACATTTCCCCATTGTTTGAGCGACGTTTGCGAGACCAAGCTACGCAGGAGACCAGGATGAACCTGGCCGAACTGGAGGCCAAAACCCGCGAAGAGCTGATGGATGTGGCCAAGGATATGGGCATCAGTGGCCACACCGGGCTCAAGAAGCAGGACCTCGTCTTCCGCATCCTCCAGGCCCGCGCTGAGCAGCAGGGCAATCTGCTGGCCGGCGGCGTCCTGGAGATTGTGGAGGAGGGGTACGGCTTCCTGCGGGGCGATGGCCTCCGCCCCGGCGCTGGCGATGTCTACGTCTCCCAGTCCCAGGTTCGCCGCTTCGGCCTGAGAACCGGCGATTACGTTACCGGCCAGGTGCGACCGCCCAAGGACAGCGAGAAGTACTATGGCCTGCTGCGGGTGGAGGCGATCAACAGTATCGACCCCGAGATAGCTAAAACTCGGCCTCACTTCGGGTCTCTTACTCCTGTCTTCCCCGACAAGCTGATCAATCTGGAGACGAGTCCGAAGGCACTATCGGCTCGCCTGGTGAACCTCGTGGCTCCCATCGGTCACGGCCAGCGGGGAATGATCGTCTCGCCACCCAAGGCGGGCAAGACGATGCTCCTCAAGAGCATCGCCAAGGCCGCCATCACCAACTACGAAGATATTCATGTGATGATCCTTCTCATCGGCGAGCGGCCGGAGGAGGTGACCGACTGGCGGCGCACGGTGGTAGAGGCGGAGGTCGTCGCCGCTACCTTCGACGATGCGGTGGAGGATCAGACGCGGGTGGCAGAGATGGGTCTGGAGCGGGCCAAGCGACTGGTGGAGTGCGGCAAGGACGTGGTCGTCCTGCTGGACGGCATCACGCGGCTCACCCGCGCCTACAACCTGGCCGTACCTCCCAGCGGGCGCACCCTGTCGGGTGGTATCGACCCGGCATCACTTCATCCCTCCAAGCGTTTCTTTGGCGCTGCCCGCAACACCGAGGAGGGCGGCAGCCTCACCATCATCGCCACCTGCCTGGTCGAGACCGGCAGCCGCATGGACGACGTGATCTACGAGGAGTTCAAGGGCACCGGCAACATGGAGATACATCTCACGCGCCGCCTCGCCGAGAAGCATATCTTTCCGGCCATCGATGTCGCGCGCAGCAGCACCCGCCGTGATGACCTCCTCTTCGACCCCGAGACCTACAGGCAGGTGATCCTTCTGCGGCGGATGCTCGCTCTGGTGAATGCCGATGCCAGTGGCACCACCGAAGCCACCCAACTCCTCCTCGAACGGCTGAGCAGGACTCAGAACAACGCCGAGTTCCTGGCTACCCTCAAGGACGCGATGTAGAAGCGAGCACTCTCCTTCCCCAGAAGCCAGACGTCGGCCGGCCAGCCTCGCGCAGCCTTCGTGAAGCAAGCATTGTTCTCTATAGGCGGTAAGCCACACCATGGCCTGGGATGACGAGATCGACATGTTCTACCGTGACCTCTCCTCATTCCACTTCAAGGTCGTCGAGACGGACAAACTATCGGCGGAAGACCTCCAGAAGGTCTTCTCCCTATTCGACATGAACTATCGCCAGGCTAACCGCGCCTATCTGGAGAAGTCGCTCGCAACCCTGCGATACCTCGCCCTGGCCGAGCACGAGGGGACGACGGCCGGTTTCAGTCTCGGCGAATGCCGCGTCATGGACCTGCCGCACCTACCCGCGCAGGTAGTCAACCTCGCTGGCATCTGCTGCATCGCGCCCCAATTCCGCCGCCGAGGCCTCTTCGCCGAACTGGAGCGCCTCACCTTGGCGGCCGGCGAGGTGCCACCGCATTCACGCCGCCTCACTTGCGGGCGCATGGCTCATCCCGCCGGCATGCGAGTTTTTGTTCGTCACCCGACGGTGGTCCCCAAGCCAGGGGTACGGCCGACATCGTGGCAGCAGGAGGTCGGCCAAGCCCTCGCCGCTGCCTACGGCAGTCACGCATTCGACCCGGAGACGTTCATCTGCATCGGATCGGGTGAACCCATCGGCTACCCGATCATCGAGTTCCAAGTGGAACCCTGGGAGTGGGCGGTGTTCAGGCAGGTCAACCGCGATCGGGGCGACGCCCTGCTGGCCATGGTCTGGACGCCGGACGCCCCACCAGGGTGGTAGCCGCTGCCTTGACTTTGCCCAGAGCGGTGCATATACTACCAATGGTATCGCCTCTCTGGGGCGAACCTAGTGTTTCTTGGGCTGAACACTCGCTGGTTTATCTTTGGCGGTGGCGCCCGAGTGGCGCAATGGTAGCGCAACCGATTTGTAATCGGTAGGTTGGGGGTTCGAATCCCCCCTTGGGCTCCAGTGATAATGTGAGATAATGGCGGGGTGGGTGAGTGGTTAAAACCGACAGGCTGTAAACCTGTTGCCTGAAATGGCTACGGAGGTTCGAATCCTCCCCCCGCCACCAGGAAAGTGCAAATTCGAGGGAAGGCTGGAGGCGGTAAGCCTGGGCCCCTATCGGTCACAAGCCTGCCCACATAGCTCAGTAGGTAGAGCACGCCCTTGGTAAGGGCGAGGTCGCCGGTTCGAATCCGGCTGTGGGCTCCAATCGTCAAGGAGGTATGTTGGCATGGCCAAGAAGAAGTTCGAGAGGACCAAACCCCACGTAAACGTGGGCACCATCGGCCATATTGATCATGGCAAGACCACCTTAACCTCAGCCATAACCAAGGCCCTCGCACTCAAAGGCCTAGCCGAGTACATCGACTTCTGGAGCATCGACAAGGCGCCGGAGGAGAAGGCACGGGGCATCACCATCGCCGTCGCCCACATCGAGTACCAGACCGAGAAGCGACACTACGCCCACATAGACTGCCCCGGCCATCGCGACTACATCAAGAATATGATCACCGGTGCTGCCCAGATGGACGGCGCCATCCTGGTGGTAGCAGCCAACGATGGCGCCATGCCCCAAACCCGAGAGCACGTGCTGCTCGCTCGCCAGGTCGAAGTGCCGGCCATGGTGGTCTTCCTCAACAAGACAGACATGATGGAAGACCCAGAGCTGCTGGACCTTATCGAGCTGGAGGTGCGGGAGCTCTTGAACAGCTACGGCTTCCCAGGCGATGAGATGCCGATCGTGCGGGGTAGCGCCCTTAAGGCCATGGAGAGCGAAAGCACTGACCCCAACGCGCCGGAGTTCAAGTGCATCTGGGAGATCCTTGACGCCATAGATAACTACATCCCTGCCCCCGACCGGCCACGCGACAAGCCCTTCCTGATGCCCATCGAGGATGTCTTCGGCATCAAGGGCCGTGGCACTGTGGTCACCGGCCGCATCGAGCGAGGCGTGGTGAAGCCAAGCGACCCGGTGGAGATCGTGGGCATTCGCGATACCCGCGAGACAGTGTGTACCAGCGTTGAGATGTTCCGCAAAACTCTGGACAGCGGCGAGGCCGGTGACAACGTAGGCTGCCTTCTGCGGGGCATCGAGCGGGACGAGGTTGAGAGGGGGATGGTTCTGGCTGCCCCTCGCTCCATCAGGCCCCACACCAAGTTCGAAGGGGAGGTCTACATCCTCTCCAAGAATGAGGGCGGCCGCCACACTCCCTTCTTCGCTGGCTATCGGCCTCAGTTCTACATCCGCACCACCGACGTCACCGGCGTCGTCACCCTCCCGGAGGGTGTGGAGATGGTGATGCCTGGAGACAATGTGCGGCTGTCCGTTGAACTGATCCAGCCTGTGGCCCTGGAGGAAGGGGTGCGCTTCGCCATCCGCGAGGGTGGCAACACGGTAGGCGCTGGCGTTCTTACCAAGGTACTGGGGTAGAGGGGAGGCTTTTCTCTACTGCATGGCTAAGAAAGAGGAACGGGTGGTAATCCATCTGGCTTGCACGGACTGCCGCTCGCGAAATTACACGACGACCAAGAACCGTCGCAACGATCCCGACCGGCTGGAGTTTCGCAAGTTCTGCCCTCGCTGCCGCGGCCATCGTCTGCACCGGGAGGTACGCTAGCGGCAACCAGGCCTGCCTGCCGCTAGGGTAGGGCTCAGGGGAGAGAGTGCTGAAATGAGTCGCGAGATGAGACGCCATCCGGCGGTCACCAGGGCTCCCAAGCGGGGCAGGGCTGCCATTCCCCGCGGGGCACCGCGGGTGGCGCCCGGCAAGGCCAAGGGAGGGATTCTCTCCTGGCGTCCTCGCTGGATCGCCGATATCATCACGGAGTTGCGCAAGGTGGTGTGGCCTACCCGTCAGGACACCCTCCACCTGACCGTAGTCGTGCTGATAGTGTCCACTGCCATCGGCCTTGCCCTGGGCGGCCTCGATCTGGGATTTGCCTGGCTGGCAGAGCACATGCTCTTACGATAGGCGGTGGAGTAGGTGGCAGCGCGGAGAAAGAAAACCCCGGCGGTGAAAGGCGCCGCCCCTCCCGAAGAAGCCGTGGGAGAGGCTTCTGCGGTTGAGGAGGAGCAGCGTCAGGAAGAAGAGCAGAGGCCCGACGGCGACCGCTGCTGGTACGTCATCCACACCTACTCCGGCTACGAAGACAAGGTCAAGGCCAACTTGGAGCACCGCGTCCAAAACATGGACGTAGCGGATCTCATCTTTGAGGTGGTGGTCCCCTGCGTGGACGAGATCGAGATCCGCGATGGCCAGCGGCGCACCGTCCCGCGGAAGATCTTCCCTGGCTACGTGCTGGTGCAGATGATAGAGCTGAGGCGGGAGGATGACCTCTCGGTCTCCAGTGACGAGCGAGCGCGCTCCAGTCGTGCCTGGTATGTCGTGCGCAACACCCCTGGCGTCACCGGCTTCGTCGGCTCTGGACACCATCCCACGCCCCTCGACGAGGCCGAGGTCAACTCCATCCTTCGGCAGATGCGGGCCGAGGAGCCCAGGGTCAAGGTAGGCTTCACTCTGGGCCAGAGCGTGCGCATCGTCGACGGCCCCTTCATCGACTTCATCGGCACGGTGGACGATCTCAACCTGGAGAAGGGGAAGGTGAAGGTTCTGGTCTCCTTCTTCGGGCGGGAGACGCCGGTGGAGTTGGACTTCCTCCAGGTGGAGAGGCTGTAGCTTGGCTAAGAAGGTTCGCGCCATCCTCAAGATCCAGCTCGAGGCGGGCAAGGCCACCCCCGCCCCGCCGGTGGGCCCCGCCTTGGGTCAGCACGGGGCCAACATCATGGCCTTCTGCAAGGACTACAACGATCGCACCACCTCCCAGGCGGGAACCATCGTCCCGGCGGAGATCACCATCTACGAGGACCGCTCGTTCACCTTCATTCTGAAGACACCCCCTACCTCGGAGCTGATCAAGCAGGCGCTGGGGCTGGAAAAGGGAAGCCCTACCCAGAAGCGGGAGAAGGTAGGAGAGATCCCCCGCCAAAAGCTGCGGGAGATCGCCGAGATCAAGATGAAGGACCTGAACGCTGACAACATCGAGGCGGCCATGCGCATGGTGGAGGGCACCGCTCGCAGCATGGGCGTAGACGTGGCGGAGACGGTGGGTTAGCCATGCCCAAGCACGGCAGGAAGTATCTGGAAGCCCTGGCGAAGATAGACCGCAGCCAGCGCTATCACCCTACCGAGGCGGTGAAGCTGGTCAAGGATGTCTCCTTCGCCAAGTTCGATGAGACGGTCGAGCTGCACCTGCGCACCGGCCTTGACCCCCGCAATGCCGAGCAGCAGTTGCGGGGGACGGTGGTGTTACCCCACGGCCTGGGCAAGCAGGTGCAGGTGGTGGTGTTTGTCGAGGGAGAGGGAGCCAAGCTGGCGGAGGACGCGGGCGCTGATTACGTGGGCAGCGACGACCTGGTGAAGAAGATCGAGGGTGGCTGGACCGACTTCGATGTGGCCCTGGCCACCAAGGAGGCGATGGGCAAGGTCACTCGCCTCGGTCGCATCCTCGGCCCTCGCGGGCTCATGCCCAACCCCCGCTCGGGCACAGTGGTCGAGGCCGAGGACCTGCCCAAGGCCGTCCGCGACGCCAAGGCGGGTCGGGTCGAGTTTCGCCTGGACCGCACCGCCCTCGTGCACGTGCCCGTGGGCAAGGTAAGCCTGGACGAGGAGGAACTTCTCGAGAATATAGCCACCCTGGTGGAAGCCATCGTCAAGTCCAGGCCGCCAGGGGCCAAGGGTCAGTACATCAAGAGCGCAATCCTGACCACCACCATGGGCCCAGGGATAAGGCTGGACCTCCAGCCCACCCTATCCCTAAGCACCAGCTAGAGTCTATAATCGAATAGAGCGATAGGCCACAGACAGCGGGCGGGCCAGTGGCCCTTAAACGTCCCGGACGATGCCCGCCGAGGCAATGAGGGAGTATCGCGGCCCGAGACTGCGGTACAGCCCTCGAGGGAAAAAGGAAAGCCCTTGCCTTGCTGTGGCAGGGGCTTTAAAGTCTAAGGCTGTTAAGGAGCGATTATGCCCACGCCCAAGAAGGAGCAGATGGTGGAGGAGCTGCGAGAGCGCATCGCGCGCAGCACCATCGCCGTGGGGGCCGACTATCGCGGCCTGACCGTGCCGGAGATGGACCAGCTACGGCGAAAGATGCGCAGCGCCGGCGTCGAGCTGAAGGTGGTGAAGAATACCCTTACCCGCCTGGCCGCCGAGCGAGCGGGCAGGCCCGTCCTCAATGAGCTGATCGACGGTCCCACCGCTCTCGCCTTCGGCTACGGCGACATCACGGATGTCGCTCGTGCCTTCAACGACTACCTGCCGAAGGCACCCGCCTCCTTCTCCGTCCGCGGCTTCTACCTAGAGGGGCAGGTCCTGCCCGCCCGTGAGCTGGCGGAGCTGGCAAGGCTGCCGCCTAGGGAGGTGCTCCTGGCCCAGGTGGCCGGCCAGTTGCAGTCGCCCCTGGCAACTCTCGCCGCCTTGCTAGAGGCGCCTCTGACCACCTTCGCGGGCCTGATGCAGGCAACCCAACAGGAACTTGTGGCCCTGTTGGAGACACGCGCCCGTCAGATGGAGACCGCCTAGCGTGGCTCTCCTAAGGCAATCATTCGTTAGGTAATGGAGGGAGGAGAAGGACATGGCTGAACGAGTAGATCAGGTGCTCGACATCATCAAGGAGATGACCATCCTCGAGCTGCGTGACCTGAACAAGCGGCTCCAGGATGAGTTCGGCATTACCGCCGCTGCCCCCGTGGCCACAGCAGCGCCCGCCGCCCCTGCCGCCGCGCCAGCGGCTGAGGAGGAGGAGAAGACCGAGTGGATGGTTACTCTCAAGGACTTTGGCGCCAACAAGATCAACGTCATCAAGGCCATCCGTGAGGTAACAACTCTTGGCCTCAAGGAGGCCAAGGACCTGGTGGAAGGCGCCCCGGCTACCGTCAAGGAGGGTATACCCAAGGGCGAGGCCGAAACCGTCGTGAAAAAACTGGAGGACGCGGGCGCCACGGTCGAAATGCAGTAGAATAGATGAAGCCCAAGAGTCACGGGCCAGGGGTTCGCGAGCTGTGACCCTTGGGTCATGACCCGATCATGACCTGCTACGTTTGCGGCAAAGAGGCCACCCATCGTTGCCCTCGCTGTGCCAAGCTCTACTGCGACGAGCACGGCGATGAGCTGTGCGCTGCCTGTCAGGACCCGGCCAGCGCCATCCCCTCGGGCGCAGTCTTCCGTGGCTCCCTCCTCGCTCTTCTGGTGGCCTCCATCCTGGCCCTCTGGCTCCTCATACAACCGCCCGGCCTCCCCGGAGGAGAAGCCGGCGAGGAGGCTGTCCTTCCCCTGCCGACAATCACCCCGGTCCCCATGGCCACCACCCCTGCCCCAGCCAGCCCAACGGCTACCCCTCCGGCAACGCCCACAAAGACACCCCCTGCCACGGCTACGGTTACGCCATCGTCCACTGCCGAGGCCACCCCATCGCCAACGCCCAGCCCTACTCCCGAACCACCTCCGTTTACCGAATACGAGGTGCAGGGCGGCGACACCCTGTCCTCCATCGCCCAGCGCTTCGACACCACCGTCGATGAGCTCGTCCGCATCAACGGCCTGGAGAGCCAGGACGTGATCATCGACGTGGGCCAGAAGCTTCTGGTGCCTACCCCCTAGGGCGAGGGGCCGTGGGAGCGACGAAGGCCATGACCCCGCCCGAGGCCGCAGAGTATCGACCAACCATTCGCGACCTGCCCGCCTCCGAGCGCCCCCGCGAGAGGCTGCGCGACCGCGGCGCCGCCGCCCTTAGCAGTGCCGAGCTCTTAGCTATCATCCTGCGCACTGGTGCCCCCTCCGAGAATGTCCTGGCCCTGGCCAGTCGCGCCCTGGCTCGCTTCGGTGGCCTGGCCGGCCTGGCGAGGGCCAGTTTCGGCGAGCTGTGCGGCGAGCGGGGCTTGGGCGAGGCCAAGGCAGCCCAGGTGAAGGCCGCCCTTGAGCTGGGCCGCCGCCTGCTCTCCACCCAGCCCCAGGAGCGAGCGACAGTGCACTCGCCCCAGGACGTGGCTAATCTGGTCATGGCCGAGATGGACCTCCTCGATCAGGAGCACCTGCGGCTGCTCCTGCTGAACACCAAGAACCAGGTGCTGGCCATGCCCGAGGTCTACAAGGGCAATGTCAACTCCACCGTGGTGCGGGTAGGCGAGCTCTTCCGAGAGGCTGTCCGCGAGGGCTGCCCTGCCCTCATCGTCGTGCACAACCACCCCTCCGGCGACCCCACGCCCAGCCGCGATGATGTGGAGATGACCCGCCAGATGGTGGAGGCCGGCCAGCTCCTGGGCATCGACGTCCTCGATCACATCGTCATCGGCCGCCAGAGCTACGTCAGCCTGCGCGAGCGTGGCCTCGGCTTCCCCAAAGCTTAGCTTGAATGGAGGATCACTAATGCCTGGCTACCCCATCATCGACGCCCATGTCCACACCTTCCCCCGGCCGGAGATCGGCTGGCAGGCTCAGTCCGGCGCGGGGTTCAGTGGTCACGCCGGCACCGTCGAGGAGCTTGTCGCCCTCATGCGCGAGGGCAACATCGCCAAGGCGGTAATGGTGAACATGACGCCCGTGCTCGAGATGCGCCAGGCCGCCCTGGCCAAGCTTCCCCCTGACCTGGCGCCGTCCCAGCGCACGGAGGCCGAGGAGAAGATCCGCCTGGACATGATCGCCCGCTTGCAGAGGCGCAACGCCTGGACCTGCGCCGTGGCCCGTGAAAACCCCGGCCTGGTGCCCTACATCAGCCTCGACCCCAGCATGGACGGCGTTGCCATGGTTCAGGAGATAAATGACCGGGTCAAGGAGGGGGCCAAGGGCATCAAACTCCATCCGGCCAACCAGCGTTTCTTCCCCAACGACGGCCGCCTCTACCCCGGCTATCAGAAGATCGAGGAACTGGGCCTGCCCATCATCACCCACTCGGGGGCTGCCGCCCTGGCCGGAGACCCCGAGCAGTACGCCCGCCCCGCCAACTTCGCCGATGTCTTGCGCAACTTCCCCGGCCTCACCCTTGTCTTCGCCCACATGGCCCGCGGCTATTTGGACGAGACATTGGAGATCATGCAGACTTACCCCGACGTCTATCTGGACACGAGCAATGCCATCGAGGGGACGATGGCCTCCCACACGCTGTCCGACGAGGAGGCGGTGGCGATGATCCGCCGCGTCGGCCCCGACCGCGTGCTCTTCGGCTCCGACTGGCCCTGGTTCCACCCCATCAAGGACGCCCAGCGCGTCGATAGCCTGCCCCTGAGCCCGGAGGAGAAACGGATCATCTTCTACGAGAACGCCCAGCGCGTCCTGGGGCTGTAGCAGGGTGAGCAACACCACCTGGCGCTTCCTGGACAGCAGCTCGGCGTCAGGCGCCCGCCAGATGGCCGTAGACGATGCCCTCCTCACCCTCTGCGGCCAGGGCCAGTCGCCGCCCACCCTGCGCCTGTTTGGCTTCCGTCCCCCCTGCCTGTCGCTGGGCCGTTTTCAGCCCGTCCCACCCGAGGCCTGGCGAGAGGCTGGCCTGGAGGTCGTGAGGCGGCCCACCGGCGGTCGCGCCGTCCTCCACCGCCGCGACATCTGCTACAGCGTCATTGCCCCCGCTGACCATCCGCTGGTGGCAGGAAGTATCCCTCAGTCGTACGGCAAGATCGCCCGCGCGCTGGCCGAGGCTCTGGCCATTGTCGGCCTGCCGCCGCTGGAAGAGGCCGCCGTCCACGACCGCTCGGCCGAGGGTGACTGGTGCTTCGACGCAGTAGCGCCCCATGAGCTGGCCCTCGACGGGGCTAAGCTGGTGGGTAGCGCTCAGTTGCGGCGCGACGGCATGCTCCTTCAGCAGGGGAGCATCCGCCTGGAGCCCCCTGGCGGGAAGCCCTCGGCAACGATATCCCTGGAGGAAGCGCTGGGGCGCAGGGTCTCCCGCCGCGAGATCGCCTCGGCTCTAGTGGAGGGCTTCGGCCGCGCCTGGGGTGTGCAATTTCGCCGCGGTCGCTTGACCGTTGAGGAAGAGCAGCTAGCTCAGCGGCTGGAGCGGGAGAAATACGGCAACCCTGCCTGGACGTGGCAGCTCGACCTGCTGCCATCGGCCAGCGGCTGATCCGCTAGGGCTTGCCGCGGCCTGTTCCCTGGCCCAGAAGGGCCTGGGCCTCTCCCTGGACGATGCGATAGACCTCGGCCAGGGGTCTGCCGCTGGCCTCGGCTAACCGCCGACAGAGCTCGTACTCGGGCGCCGCTTGCGGTGACTCCCCCCGTAGGCGCTTCACCTTCACCGCGGCCGGCCCCAGGCTGGACTCAAACGCCAGCACCTCCCGTTCCGCCTCCTGGCGTCGCACCTCCCGCAGCCGCACCCCCAGCGTGGACGTCTCCCGCAGGAGCAGTGAGACGATGGCACCCTCCGCCTCCACCGGGCAGAGCACGGAGAGGATGACTCCAGGGCGCCCCTTCTTCATCTGGATGGGCGTGAGCCAGACGTCGGCGGCGCCGCTGGCGAACAGCCGCTCCTGCACGTAGCCTAGGATCTCCGGGCTCATGTCGTCGATGTTGGTCTCCGCCAGGAGCATGAGCGGCCCGGCCTCCTCTACGGTCGTACCCAGCCACAGGCGCAGCACGTTGGGCCAGTCAGGGATATCCCGGCTGCCGGCGCCGTAGCCCACGCACTCCACCTTCATGGCTGGACGCTGAAAGCGAGCAAGGGTAGTGATGATGGCAGCGCCGGTGGGCGTCAGGAGTTCCCATTCTTCCCTACCTTGATGGGCAACCGTAGGTGCCCCCACCGAGGCCACAAGCTCCAGAGTGGCCGGTGCTGGCACAGGCAAGGCGCCGTGGGCGCTCTGCGTCGTGCCGCCGCCCAGCGCTAAAGCTGAAGCGAACAGCTCTTCTACCCTCAGGAGGCGCAGGCCGGCCACGGCCCCCATCACGTCCACGATAGCGTCCACCGCTCCCACCTCGTGGAGGTGTGCCTCTGCCAGAGGCAAGCCGTGTACCTTGGCTTCCGCCTCGGCCAGGCGGCGGAAGATGGCCGCCCCCTTCTCCTTATCGGCAGGAGGCAGGGAGCCACCCTCAATGATGCTCAGGACATCGGCTAGCCTTCTTGACGGCTGCTTCTTAGCCACCGCCACCTTGACCTGGGTAGCGGCCAGGACCGCCCGCTGTACCTTGCGAGCGCTCAGGCGGTAGCCCGTCAGCGGCAGCTTAGCCAGTTCCGCCCTCAGGCTCTCCAGGGAAAGGCCTGCATCCACCAGGGCGCCCAGGATCATGTCGCCGCTGGCGCCGGAGAAACAGTCCAGATAGCTAACCCTAGCCATCGTCCGGGGCTCAGAAGGGGGAAGCAAGGCCTTCCCTAGGGAAGGGCGTCCTTCAAGCGCTGGGCCTGCGCCTCGGCGAGCTGCTCCATGAGGTCGCCGCTTCCCCTGCCCATCACCCAGCCGACCATCAGGCTGGCTCGAGCTGGCCCCTGCCTGAAGATGACCACATCGTTGGCGAAGGTCTCCTCCTGCGCCTGCTCACCGAGTGCGGCCTTGGCCGTGATGCGCAGCCAAAGCATCTCGTCCACCCAGCCAGGGTTAGCCATCTCCTCCACATCAACCCCCTGGGCAGCGCCAAACAGGTCCGCCCAGTCGGTGGTGCGGGCCGTTTGCACGGCATCGGCGAACGAGGCGCTGGCACCCTCCTCGCTGGCGTAGAGGCTGGCCGTGCTATTGACCAGGATGAGCCCTATCTGGCTCACGACCTCCTCGTTGGCCGGATAGGTGACGTCGTAGCCCAGAATCCGCCCCCACTCCTCCAGCATAGCCAGCCGCCCTTCCTCGTCCTCGCTGCCGGCGGCCGACTCCTCATTGGTCACGAAACGTTCTTCCGCCAGAACGACGCCCGAGGGCAGGTCCTCCAGCTGCAGGACCATTGGCTGAAGCTGCTCTTTCAGCTCGGGCGGGATGGGAGTGGCAGTAGGAGTGGGACTGGCCCCAGGAGTGGGTGTTACCTCACCTTCGCCCCCGCCGCCGCAGCCCATAGCAGTAGCAAAGAGGAGGGCTATCAGAACTGTCAGAGCACCTACCACCAGTCGAAGCTCTCTCACCACGCTACGCCTCCCTTCAATCCTTTCGCTTCTGCCAGGCCAGGCGGTTGATCATCGCCGCCATGTAGCCGGCGCCGAAGCCGTTGTCGATGTTCACCACCGCCACGCCGGGAACACAGCTATTGAGCATAGCCAGCAGGGGAGTCAGGCCCTGGAAGCTCGCTCCATAGCCCATCGACGTGGGCACGGCGATGACCGGCGCCGCCACCAGGCCGGCCACTACGCTGGGCAGCGCCCCCTCCATGCCCGCCACGGCCACCACCACCTTCGACTCCTGAAGGACGGCCAGATGGTCCAGGAGGCGGTGCAGGCCAGCTACTCCCACGTCGTATATGCGCTCCGTCCGGCTGCCCACGAGTTCCGCAGTGACTGCTGCCTCCTCGGCCACCGCCAGATCGGAGGTGCCAGCGCAGACGATGGCAACACCGGGCAGCAGCGGCTCGCGGCGGCGATTCACGCTGATCGCTCGGGCGGTGGGGTGATAGACGACGTCAGGGATGCTCTCCTTGAGGGCAGCATACGTCGAAGCATCCACTCGCGTCACCAGCAGGCGGCCGTCCTGGCTGAGAAGCCTCTCGGCGATGGCCACGATCTGCTCGTCGGTCTTCCCCTGGCCGAGGATCACCTCCGGGAAGCCCTTGCGCAGGGCCCGATGATGGTCGACCTCGGCGAAGCCCAGGTCCTCGTAAGGGAAACGCCGAAGACGCTCCAGCGTTTCATCAATGGACAGGGTTCCCGTTTGAAGGGCGGTGAGTAGTTCTCGCAACCTGACGTCGTCGATGCTCCACCTCCTGTCCGCCTGCTGCAAGCAGAACGGATCATAGCATCGCCTTCAGCTTGCGTAAACTTGACCGCCGCCCCATAATGGCGCGAGGATGAAGCCGAAGGCGGCGGCCCGACGACTGCCCAGCGAAAGGTGGGGGCATGTATTCTGGATCTCGTGGCTGCTGGCAGCCCTGGGCTTCGCCATCGTGGCTGGCTTCGCTGCCGCCACCGACTACTTTCCGGCCGACTTGTGGCTGACCCATCGCCTCCAAGACGCTGATGCCGCTGCCTTCAGCGATGCCCTGGACTGGGCCAGCCGACTGGCCGAGATGCCCCTGGTAGTAGCCGTTGCCTTTGGCGGCGCTTTAGGGTTGTGGCTGTTGGCCAGCCGCCCGGGGGCAGTCTGGCTGGTGGCGGCTCTCGTAGTGTCCCTGTCGAACAGAGGCGTCAAGGTCTTGGTGGACAGGCCGCGACCGGTGGGCGACCTGGTGGACGTGAGCGAGAAGGCCTCGGGCCTTTCCTTCCCCAGTGGCCATGTCACCGCCGCCGTCCTCGTGTACGGTTTCATCTTCTACCTGGCCGGCATGCTGATACCCGTCCGGGTCTTGCGCTTTCTGGTGCAGGCATCTTGTCTGGTCGTCGTCGTGCTGACAGCATTGCAGAGAGTGTACGTAGGCGCCCACTGGCCCAGCGATATCTTGGGAGGTTTGCTGTTCGGCGGCCTTGTCCTAGCGCTTCTGATCTGGAGCCACCGTCGGTTCCGCTCCCTGACGACGGGCACATAGCTTTTGGCTAGAACAGGCAAGGAATAATGAACTGGCTGGACGCGGTCATCGTGATCGTCATCGCCTGGTTCACCTTCGCCGCCTTCAGGGCTGGCATCATCCGCGAGGTGGTGACCGTTATCGCTTTCGTGGTAGGGGTGCTGGCCGCCGGCTTCTACTACGATGACCTTGCCGAGAATGTGCTCCTGTTCATCGACGACGACACGGCCGCCAACGTGCTGGCCTTCGTCGTCCTGTTCGGCGCAGTGGCCCTGGGCGGGCAGTTGGCTGCCATTCTGCTGAAGCAGATGGTGGGCTTGCTCTGGCTGGGCTGGCTCGACCACTTGGTAGGGGCCGCCTTTGGGCTTCTCAAGGGGCTCATCCTGGTCGAGGTCTTCCTTATCCTGTTCACCACCTTCCCCTACCTTGGCCTGGACGGTGCTATCCGAGGTTCAGCCATCGCTCCCCTCTTCCTGGACGGCGGCCCTGCCCTGCTGAAGCTCCTGCCCGGCGAGTTCAATAGCGCCGTGGAGGCCTTCTAGCCTGAGCCGAGGTAGCGTTCCGTTGGTTCATGCTTTCGAGCCCCTTGGCTTCCCACCAAGAGCATCAGTTGGCGAGACGCTATCATCAGATATCGAAAGTAGCATACGGCTTGACAAATCGTGTATAATAACACAGATTTTTGGGCATCCTAGTATTGCCTGTATAGGGGCAGGCGGGGAAAAGGTGCGGAGGTGGTGGTAGACGTCTGAGAGGCCTTTTGACATCGGAGGTTTGTTATTAGACGTATGGTTGTTCGCCGTCGGCAGGACGTTCCTGATGCGGCGGGCCGAAGCGATTTGGCCAAGATAGCGTCCCCCGCGCTCACACGAAGCAGAAATCGAAGGTATTATCTACACACCATAGTACTAGTCACTGTAATCGCTGCTACCCTTCTGGCGGTTTGGCCTGGCTCACGGGCTATCATTCAGGGCAGTTTTGCTGCTGAGGTGCCAGTTTCCCCATCGCAGCAGGTTAGCGTCGAGCCCCACAGGGGTGGTTACCTGCGTGCCACTGTTCTGCTCACTACCGACACGGGGCTGGGCCCTATCGATGTGCTGGCGGCCAGTGCGTCGCCGCAGATCCCGCCGGTGGAAGAGCCCGTGCAGACAGTAGAGGCGCCGGAACCCGCGGAGGAAACAACCCCTGAGCCGGAGCCCGCGGAGGAAACAACCCCTGAGCCGGAGCCCGCCTACTTCACCTACATTGTCCAGGAGGGTGATACAGCGGCCTCCATTGCTGCTCGTTTTGGCCTCCAGTTGGAGTCCCTTCTCTGGAACAACTCTCACCTGCGGACCGACCCCGACCTTCTTCTCATCGGCCAGGAGCTGACTATCCCCACTAGGGACGGTATCCTCTACACCGTCGAACTGGGTGATACCCTGCTCGACATCGCTGCTATCTATGAGGCGGATGTGGAGAACATTGTCGGCCTAAGCTCCAACGAGATCGGTGACGCCGATAGAGTTCTGGAGGGGTCCGTTCTGTTGCTGCCTGGAGCGGTGCCGCCTCCGCCTCCGCCGCCGGCAGTGACGCCCGAGCCCTTCTTCGCCGCCGCTGCTCCAGAGGAGGTCCCTCCTGCCGGGGACTTCTCGCCTCCACCGCCCGCTGCTTCAGCCGCGGTCAGCGGCTTCATGTGGCCGCTGGTGGGTCCCATCAGTGACTACTTCGGCACGCCCAGGGGCGCTGGTACCTACCACTCGGGCCTTGATATCTGTGCCCCTACCGGCACTCCCATCGCCGCGGCCGCTGCGGGCCAGGTAGTGCTCGTATCCGCTGGCGGTGGCTACGGCAACTACGTGGTCATCCGCCACGACGACGTCTACGAGACCCTCTACGCTCACCTCTCGCAGATATACGTGGTGCAGGGGCAGTGGCTGGCTCAGGGCGAGAGCGTCGGCGCGGTGGGATGCACGGGCTGGTGCACTGGCCCTCACCTGCACTTCGAGGTAAAGCAGGGCGGCGCCGCTGTCGATCCCCTGAGCTATCTACCCTAGAGGCCAGCACAAGCCTCCGGCCGTCTAGCGCTTGTAGTCGAGCACTATCACCTGGGTCTCGTGGGGCAGGTTGCTGGAGCTAAACGAGACCTTGGCCAATGGTTCCACCTGGGGAAGGCCCATTTCTGTGAAGAGGCGCTGAAGGGGATCCAGGGGGGCTGCTGAATGGGCCGTCTTATAGTGCATGGGGATCACTACCGCCGGTTCTAGCAGGCCCACCACCTCGGCGGCCGTGTGAGCGTCGATAGTGTTCTTGCCGCCCACAGGAATAAGCAGCACATCCGTCCCGCTCATGTCCTCTGCCTGCTCCGGCGTGGGCAGATGGCCCAGGTCCCCCAGGTGGCAGAGGCGAATGTTGTCCATCTCGATCATATAGGCCGTATTCTTCCCTCGCGGGGAGCCCTTCCGCCCGCCATGGTAAGTGGCGATGCCAGCAATGAAGACGCCGGCTATCTCGTATTCGCCAGGGGCAGTGATGACGACGGGTGTGCCGCTCACCGCTTTGAGGTAGTTATGGCCGGGGTGGTTGTGGCTAATGGTGACGATGTCAGCCGTGAGTTTGCCGATAGAGTGGCCGGTGGCAGGGGAGCAAGGGTCAGTGACGACCACAGCCTCGCGGCTGCGCAGGCGAAAGCAAGAATGACCGAGCCAAGTGATCTCCATCGGGCGACGGCGCTACCCAACCTCCTCTTCAACCGGGCAACTCGCCTCTAGGGCAGTGGGCAAGGGAAACTATTCAGGAGGCGGTTCGCCTTCCTCCTCTTCGGCGCCGCGGCGGCGCCACCACATGAGTGCCGCCAAGGCCCCGCCCACGGCCGCGAGCAGGGCTATCAGCTTGCGCAAAGTGCCCCTCTCGTGTCGCTCCTCCTCGCCTCCAGGGGTCTCCTCTTCTGCCATTGTGGTCATCTCCTTCCCGGTTCTGTAGGTCCCCAACCAGCGCCCACCTGACTGCCGCTAGGCGGGTGCGCGGGGAGTATAGCAAAGGCGCAGGCAGGCGGTCAACACTTGACACGCTCTCGGCGCCGATGCTACAGTGGAATAGAATTAGCACTCTTAAGCTTAGAGTGCTAATTTTCCTTTGAGGGCAGGTCATGTTAACTGATAGAAGGGCGCGCATTCTCCAGTTCGTCGTTAGGGAATATATTGACAGCGCCACCCCCGTCGGTTCGGGGACAATAGTGAGCAAGTACGGCCTCAAGGCTTCGCCCGCCACTATCCGCAGCGAGATGGTGCGTCTGGAGGAGGAGGGCTATCTCGACCAGCCTTACACCTCGGCTGGCCGAATCCCCTCCGATAGGGGTTACCGTCACTATGTGGAGAGCCTGATGGAGGAGGAAGAGCTGTCGGAGGAGATCAAGCGCACCATCCGCCACCAGTTTTACCAGGTGGGGCCAGCCTCCGAGGCCTGGGCCCAGCTGGCGGCGGCCATCCTGGCTCGCTCAGTGGAGAACCTGGCCTTGGTCACCGCCCCCCACTCTGTCCGCGCCCGCCTGCGCCGCTTGGAGTTGGTGAAGATGGGCGATGTCCTCGCCCTCCTTATCGTTGTGCTTCACGAGGGGCATCTTCGGGAGGAGACCCTCACCCTGGATCGAACCGTCTCCCAGGACGAGCTGACCCGAACGGCCCAAAGGCTCAGCTGGCTGTTTGCCGGCCTGTCGGCAGCACAGATGCAGCAGCAAACGGTCGAGTTATCTCCCTTCGAAGACAAGGTTACCCAGGCCATTATTCGTGTCCTGCAGATAGAGGACGAGTCCAGCTACGAGCCCGCCTATCTGGACGGCCTGCGCAACGTCCTAAGCCAGCCCGAATTCTCCCAGACGCAGACGATCCTGGACTTCCTAGGTGTCCTGGACGAGCGCAGCCTCCCCCGGCTTATCCCATTCCACTGGGCTGTTCCTGGCCACGTCACCATCATCATCGGCGCCGAGAACCCTGAGGACGCCATGCGCCACTGCAGCCTGGTAGTTGCTCGCTACGGTCAGCCGGGCGGCATGACGGGCGCCCTGGGGGTGCTGGGCCCAACTCGCCTGCCTTATCCGCGGGCCACCTCCATGGTGCGCTACATGGGCTCGCTCCTGGGCGAGCTGGTGAGCCTGTATTACTCGTAGGAGGCTTTTGGCAAAGACGATGGCTGACGAGCAAGAGAAGGAAAACGCTGGCCAGGACGCGCCGGCTGGAGATCCGGCGGAGGCCCCAGCCGAGCCGGAGACCCTGGAGGCCGCCAGGGCTCTGCTCCAGAAGGAGAAGGAGGAAGCCCAGCGCTTTCTCGCCAACTGGCAGCGCGCCGAGGCCGATTTCGTCAACTACAAGCGGCGCGTGAAGCAGGAGCGCGACGAAGCGAGGCGCCTGGCCAACGCTGCCCTCATCATCAACATCCTGCCCGTTCTCGATGACCTGGAGAGGGCCCTGGCCAGCCTGAACATCCAGCTCGTCGGCCTCACCTGGTTCGATGGCATCCGCCTCATCTACCGCAAGCTCCAGCTCGTGCTGGAGAGCGCCGGCGTGAGCCAGATCGAGGCCGAGGGCCAGCCCTTCGACCCCCGCTTCCACGAGGCGGTGATGTACGGCGAGGGCGAGGAGGGGAAGGTTGTGGCCGAGGTCCAGCGCGGCTACAAGCTGAACGACCGCGTCCTGCGCCCGGCGATGGTCATCGTCGGCAAGGGCAAAGAGGAGAAGAAGCCGCCGGAGGGGGAAAATGCAACCGGCGAGGGTGCGGGCTAGGAAAGCGCTATGACACTACGTGCCGTGCCACCATATGCCGAGCGCGTCCTGCGCCGCGAGCCCGTGATGGGCCTGTACTACTTTGAGCCAGAGGTACTGGAGAAGTACTGCGGTCACCAAGAGAAGTATCACTTTCACGACAGCGTTCTTGGGGGGGCCGTGGCAACTAGGGATCAGTACTACCTGACCCTGCCCGAGGCTTCCAGGCGCCGGGACATCTTCGCTACGGTTGATTACGGGAGGAGGAAACTCAAAGGTGGTGGCGCGGCGATTGCCGCGTTCTTGTACCACCTGGGCCGCCTCCCACCGAAGGAGCAGTGCTACTGGTGGTCGTTCGAGCTTGAAGCCCCAGACTTCGACGACGATGACCCAGGCTTTCAGAAATGGCTGGATCAGGAACTTGAAGGGGCCCTCGTCACGCACCCAGACCCCATTCGCAGCGTCTACGAGGCTATTCGCCAGGTCAACGCTGTAGTGGCACCAAGCAAGCTCTTCAGACGGGAACGCGAGGACCCAAATCCACACCTGGTCTATCCCGTGAGCAACACGCGCAAGGCGTACTCTGCAACTCACAAGGAACTCCGGAAGCTCATAGGTCCCGACTCTATCGATGTCCGTGTCGTGAAACAGCTCATCGCGGAGATGCGACTCCAGCCCGCGCTGACGGGCGACGAACGCCCGTGGGCCCTATTTAAGCGCCTCCTCTCTGATCTCCCCGCGGATGAACAGAAGCAGATTCTCGAACCACTCGAAAGGAGTGCAGCCGCGAGAAGCTTGGACGCCCATGAGATTGACGACCTGAAGCTGGCGTCGGAGGACTACGTGGAACGGTTCAAGAGGGACTGCCTCGACATCAGCTCTTCACTGGTGCGTATCGCGGAACATCTGACCACGCTGCTCAGTCCCCGTGTGGCGTGACTTAGGAGGTGGGTAGTCATGCCTAAAGTAATTGGAATCGACTTGGGAACGACCAACAGTTGCGTGGCCGTCATGGAGGGCGGCGAGCCAGTCGTTATCCCCAACGCCGAAGGAGGCCGCATCACCCCCTCGGTCGTGGCCATGAGCAAGAGCGGCGAGCGCCTCACCGGCCAGGTCGCCAAGCGCCAGGCGATCACCAACCCCGACAACACTATCTTCAGCATCAAGCGCCTCATGGGCCGCCGCTTCGAGGACCCCGAGGTGCAGGGGGACGTTAAGGTTCTGCCCTACAAGCTCGACGCCGCCGAGAACGGCGATGCCCGCGTCTGGATGGGCGATCGCTCATACTCGCCGGCCGAGGTCTCGGCGATGGTCCTCCAGAAGCTGAAGACCGACGCCGAGGCCTATCTGGGCGACAGCGTGGGCGAGGCGGTGATCACCGTCCCTGCCTACTTCAACGACAGCCAGCGCCAGGCCACCAAGGCCGCCGGCGAGATCGCCGGCCTCAACGTCCTGCGCATCATCAACGAGCCCACGGCAGCCTCCCTGGCCTACGGCATGGACAAGAAGGAGGAGAAGGTCATCGCCGTCTACGACCTGGGCGGCGGCACCTTCGACATCTCTATCCTGGAGATCGGCGAGGGCACCTTCCAGGTCAAGTCCACCAACGGCAACACCCACCTCGGCGGCGATGACTTCGACCAGCGGATCATCGAGTGGCTATGCGACGAGTTCAAGCGCGACCAGGGCATCGACCTCAAGCAGGACCGCATGGCCCTCCAGCGCCTGAAGGAGGCCGCCGAGAAGGCCAAGGTGGAGCTGTCCACCGTCATGCAGAGCGAGATCAACCTGCCCTTCGTCACTGCCGACGCCAGCGGCCCCAAGCACATGAACATCGTCCTCACTCGCGCCAAGCTGGAGCAGCTTGTTGGCGACCTGGTGGAGCAGACCGTCGGGCCCTGCCGCCAGGCCCTCGAGGACGCCGGCGTCACCGCCGCCCAGGTGGGCGACGTCATCCTGGTCGGCGGCCAGACCCGCATGCCCCTGGTGCAGGAGACGGTGAGCAAGTTCTTCGGCAAGCAGCCGGGCAAGGGCGTCAACCCCGACGAGGTGGTGGCCATTGGCGCCGCCATCCAGGCCGGTGTGCTCAAGGGCGAGGTGCGCGATGTCCTTCTCCTGGACGTGACGCCCCTCACTCTGGGCATCGAGACCTTGGGTGGCGTCGCCACGCCCGTCATCCCCCGCAACACCACTATCCCCACCGCCAAGAGCCAGACCTTCACCACCGCCGCCGACAACCAGCCCAGCGTCGAGGTTCACGTCTTCCAGGGCGAGCGGGCTATGGCTGCCGACAACAAGTCGTTGGGCCGCTTCCTTCTCGATGGCCTCCTGCCGGCGCCTCGCGGCATGCCCCAGGTCGAGGTAAGCTTCGACATCGACGCCAACGGCATCCTCAACGTCAGCGCTCGTGACAAGGGTACCGGCCGCGAGCAGAAGATCACCATCGTCGCTGGCTCTGGCCTGTCCAAGGAGGACATCGAGAAGATGAAACAGGAGGCGGAGACCTACGCCGAGGAGGACCGCCACCGCCGCGAGGAGATCGAGCTGCGCAACCAGGCCGACAGCATGGCCTACCAGGCCGACAAGACCCTCCGCGAGCTCGGCGACAAGATCCCCGCCGACATGAGCACGGAGGTCGAGGGCAAGATCAAGGAGCTGCGCGATGCTCTCCAGGGCACCGACAGCGAGGCCGTCCGCCGGGCCGTGTCTGCCCTATCGGAGGCTATGCAGAGGATGGGTGCCCACGTCTATGGCCAGGCAGGTGCCCCGCCGCCGGAGGGCGGCCCGCCGCCCGGCCCCGAGGGCGAGGGCCCCGCCGACGAGGGCACCGTCGAGGGCGAGTTCCGGGAGGTGTAGGAGGCGGATTTCTTACCGTTGAGCTGGTTACCCCTTGACAAACTTGCGTTGACGTATTAGCATTAGGCTGAGGACTGAACCTGGGCCTGTGTCCAGAGCGTAGGCCCTCAATCGCCCCGCGAAGGCGGGGCTTTCATTTGGCTTCACGGTCGAACGACGATTCCAATCGGTCCACCAGCTACCTTGTTCACCTCTTTGACCCTCGCATCTCCCAACTGTTCCCAATAGTCTGCCCCAAAATAGGCCTGTGGGAACACGTGTCGATATGCTGCGTAAGCATTCAAATCGGCCAACTGGATAAAGTATGAGTCTTGAGAGCGCCTAAAGTTTGGATCTTCCACGATGGACGTTGCAGGGCGAGACAGGGAAATACCTGGGGCGAACCTTGAAGGCACATGACTAAACCGCCGCATTCGCCGAAACATCATCCGAACAAAATCTGGATACCCCTCATCGGGGAACACGACACAGGTATCCTTTCCGTAGTACGTAAATCTTTCGATCCGCTCAATCATATTCCGCCACGCCGTCTCCCGAATATCCTCGCCCCTGCTCTGCTTCGCCCACTCCCCCTTGTCAATCAGCACGGCCCACGTCCTGATAGTGCCCAGCTTGCGCTGAAAGCGGAGCGCCAGTCTGTAGATCCGGAGCCTTACCGAGTCGCCAATATTTGAGCCTGCGAATGGACCGGTTCCATGAAGCAGGTAGCCTGCCTTCAGCTCGGCACGCGGACTCAGCTCAAATTCCCGCCGCAGAAATCGCCGGAATGTTACGATTTCGTCAAGTGTACTTAGCCAGGCGTGATCTTCGACAATCAGCGCACATAAAACGAAAGCATCAGTCGGCGATCCTTGGCTCTTGAGGCCTGTATCGCCTGAGTCATCGATGTAGAAGAGATACACAGCGTGGTGCATTGTCTCACACAATCGCTACATACGGCCAGGGCCAACTGCCTACTCCCCCCCTTGCCCCTTGCCAGCTCCAATCTGCTAAAATAGATTGGTTACCCATGGCCACGACAAAGCGCGACTACTACGACGTTCTCGGCGTTCCCCGCAACGCCAGCGCGGAGGAGATCAAGAAGGCCTTCCGCCGCCTCGCTATGCAGTATCACCCCGACCGCAACAAGCAGGTCGGCGCGGAGGAGCGCTTCAAGGAGATAAACGAGGCCTACGAGGTCCTCTCCGACGCTGAGCGGCGGATGTCCTACGACCGCTTCGGCCACGAAGGCCTCCGCGGCTTCGACCTCGGCCGCCCCTTCGACGGCTTCGACATGGGCGGCTTCGGCGATATCTTCGACGCCTTCTTCGGCGGCACAGGCACCCGCCTGCGCCGACAGGCCCGCCGCGGCAACGACCTCCGCTCTCGCCTGACTATTGCCTTCGAGGAGGCCGCCTTCGGTTGCCAGAAGGAGATCGAGGTCACCCGCACCGAGCTGTGCCCTCGCTGCGGCGGCCAGGGGAACGAGCCCGGCAGCCAGCTAGCCCGCTGTCCCGCTTGCGATGGCACTGGCGAGGTCAGGCGTATCCAGCGCAGCGTCTTTGGTCAGTTCGTCAACGTGGCCGTCTGCCAGCAGTGTGGCGGCGAAGGGCGCATCATCACCGAGCCCTGCCACCAGTGTCATGGCAGCGGCCGCGAGCGCCATCGCCGTCGCCTGGAGGTCAAGATTCCCGCCGGCGTCGATGACGGCTCGCAGATGCGGCTCAGGGGCGAAGGCGACGCCGGCCTGAACGGCGGCCCGCCGGGCAATCTGTACGTGGACATCCATGTCAAGCCCCACGAGCTGTTCCAGCGGGACAACAGCGATATCATCTTCGACCTGGGCATCAACATTGCTCAGGCCGCCCTGGGTATGCAGCTACAGGTTCCCACCCTCGATGGGCCCCACAGCCTGAAGATCCCGCCCGGCACCCAGAACGGGCGCGTCTTCCTGCTCAAGGGTAAGGGCGTGCCCCGCCTGCGCGGCCAGGGTCGCGGCGACGAGCTGGTGCGAGTGCGGGTGGTTGTCCCCACCAACCTCACCGCTGACCAAAAGCGTCTGCTGAAGGATTTGGACGATACCCTGGAGACGTCCACAGACTCCCAGGACGACAAAGGCCTCCTGGGCAAGATCAAGGGCGCCCTGGGCTAGGCCTTTTCCTCATGGGGCCGGAAGGCGCCTCTGAACAAGGACCCTCGCTCTTCGCCGATAGGTCATGTCATCGAGAAAGCGATCCGCCGCCCGCTGGCTGGAGCTGAGCGTCGAGGTAGCCCCCGGCGCTGAGGAAGCCGTGGCCGACGTGCTCCGTCGCCACGTTTATAGCGGCGTGAGTATCGAGGCAGCCGAGGCGTCGGTGGTAGTGAAGGGCTATCTCCCTGTCGATGGTGACCTCGCCCGTCGGCGGCGCGCCCTGCGCCGCCAGTTGGCTCCCCTCGCCTTGCCCTCGCCGCTGCGCAGCCGCTGGCTGAGCGAGGAAGACTGGGCCCACGCCTGGAAGGAGTTCTTCCCTGTTCTGCGGGTGAGCCCCCGCTTGGTCGTCTGCCCCACATGGCGCTCGTACCGCCCCCGCCGGGGCGAGGCGGTCATCCGTCTCGACCCTGGCATGGCCTTCGGCACCGGCCAGCACCCCACGACGCTGATGTGTCTGAGGGCCCTCGAGGAGCTTCTGCGGCCCGGGATGGACATCCTCGACCTGGGCACTGGCTCTGGCATCCTCGCCCTGGCCGCCGCCAGGTTGGGGGCGACCTCTGTCCTCGCCCTCGATATCGACCCCCAGGCGGCGGCGGCGGCGCGAGAGAATGTCCGCCTGAATGGCCTGGAGGCGGTAGTGCAGGTCGAGGAGGGCAGCCTGGACGAGCCGCTCAGGGCCGCCTTCGACCTGGCGATGGCCAACATCAGCGCGGCGGTCATCGTGGAGATGGCTCCCGCCTTGGCAGAGGTGTTGCGGCCGGGTGGCGTGCTCATCGTTGCTGGTTTCAGCGCTGAATCAGCGGAACGAGTATCCAGCGCCCTGGCTCGCACCGGCCTCGTAGTGGAGCGGGCGCTGGCCGACGGCGACTGGCGTGCCCATATCGCCCGCAGGCTCTAGACCCATGCGCCGATTCTTTGTTTCCCCCCAAGCGATAGTCGGCCAGGAAGCCCGCCTGGGGCCTGACCTGGCCCGCAGGATGGAGCGAGTGTTGCGCCTGCGGGTCGGCGATCACGTGCTCCTCCTGGACAACAGTGACCGCGAGGGCAGCGCAGGGCGTGGTGCTCGCCTCGAGCGAGGGAACCGGCGAGCCCAGCGTTCGCCTCGTGCTCTACCAGGCGCTCATCAAGGGCCAGCGCTTCGACTGGGTGCTGGAGAAGGGCACGGAGCTGGGCGTGGCCGCCTTCGTACCTGCCGTTAGCGGCCGCTCGCAGGTTCGACCCTCCCAGGCATCGTCGGCCCGCCTGGAACGCTGGCGCCGTGTCATTGTCGAGGCCGCCGAGCAGAGCGGCCGCTCTCGCCTGCCCGGGATATCACTGCCCCTGCCGTTCGAGGAGGCTTGCGCGGCGGGCGCTGGGTTCCGCATCCTGCCCTGGGAGGGCGAGAGGGAGGTCAGCCTCGGCGATCTGCTGGCGGCGCAGCAACTGGCGGTCCCTGCCGTCAGCTTGTTCATCGGCCCCGAGGGTGGCTTCCCCCTGGACGAGGTCCAGCTCGCCCGCCGGCAGGGGGTGCGCACCGTCTCCCTCGGCCGGCGCGTCCTGCGGGCTGAGACCGCGGCCATCGTAGCCGTCGCCCTCGTCCTCCATGAGCTGGGGGACCTGAGGCGATAGGCCAGGCCCTATCTCCGCTTGCGTCCACGGCAGCGGGTCTACCCGCACCCCGTGCACCACTATCTCCCAGTGCAGGTGAGGCCCCGTGACCAGGCCGGTTCCTCCCACAGCGCCGATGACCTCCCCCTGAGCTACCTCCTGTCCCTCTGCGACCAACATCTGCGACAGGTGGTGATAGCCGCTGAAGACAGCGGCCCCATGGTCGATGATCACACTGCCGCCCCGCAGGTGCAGCTCCCCGGCGAAGGCTATGCGGCCGCTGTTGGCCGCCACCACCGGCTCGCCCTCGCCAGCCAGGATGTCAAGGCCGGTGTGGTGACTGAATGGCCCGCCGTTGAAGCTGCGACGCATGCCAAAGGTGTCCCCTAGTGGGCCAGCAGTGGGCAGGACGAATGGCCCCGACCACAGGCGCTCGCGTGTGACGGTAGCGTAGATGGAGGCTAGAAGCTGGCGCTCCTCCTCGATGGCGGCGGGATCGGTCAACAGTTGCGACTGCTCGGGCTCCAGTTGAATGAATTCTTCGGGAAAGGCAGCCTCCACCACCGTCAGCACCATGATGGGAAGGTTCATCAGCCCATCTTCGATCACCTGAACCTGGTGTTGGCCGGACACGAAGTTGGCGGCGACTCCTATCACGACCCACCAGATGTCGCCCGTCCAGAGCATCGGGTAGCGGAGTCCGGCGAAGGTTGTGGCGGCGTCACTAGAAGGTTCGCTGTTCCGCAGGCTAACCGTGAATACCTCCCCCTGCCTTACCGTGCTGGGCGAGAGCTCCACCCTGCCTGAATCGGCGGCCGTTGGCGGCTCCGGCGTGGGCGAGGGGGCTACCGTCGGGGTAGGGCTGGCCGAGGGCGACGGCGGAGCAGCGGTAGCGGTGGGAGCGGCCGTGGCTGTGAGCAAGGGCTCAGCCCCCATGCCCGCCGGCTCACTCTCGCTCCCCTGGCAGGCCAGAAGGACGACAGCGGCGGTCAGGGCGGCAAGGGCCAATATCCCGCCTGAGCGAATCATGTCGTGCCAATCTTACTGCAAGAACATCATTAAGTGCATCTCTCATCAGCGCTCGCTTTGGCGGCCCAGGACAGGGCTGATATAATCGGCAAGCAGGCAGCCCCTGAGCTGGGCTTGCCGCGGGATTCCGACGATTGGGGGGATGGAATGAAGTTCTGCATTATCGAGACCGCCTTGGGCTGGCTGGGCCTTGTGCTATCCCCCGCTGGCCTGCGGGCGGTCACCCTGCCTCGCCTCGGTAGAGACGCGGCCCTCAGCGAGGTTCTTGCCCTCGGCGCCCGCGAGGAGGCCCGCGACGACGAGGCGGGCGACCTGCCCGAGCGCTTGCGGCGCTACTCTCGCGGCCAGCCCGTCCCCTTCCCCGATGCCTTGGACTTCTCTGCCGCTACCCCCTTCCAGCGAGCGGTCTGGCAAGCCACTCAGGAGATTCCCTACGGCCAGACGCGCAGCTACGACTGGTTGGCGGTCAGGGTGGGCAGGCCGCGCGCCGCCCGGGCGGTAGGCCAGGCCATGGCGGCCAACCCCTGGCCCCTTATTGTTCCCTGCCATCGAGTGGTATCATCTAACGGGCGTCTGGGCGGCTACGGCGGTGGCCTGGACATGAAGGAGCGACTGCTGCTCCTGGAAGGAGCTATCGATGCTTAAGAGATGGGTTCTTTTCTTTTTGCTATTTGCCTCCCTGGCGGCGCTTGTTGCTGGCTGCGGCGAGGAGGAGGAGGAGGGCACACCAGCGGCCACGCCCGCTGCTACGCCTACCCCCTCCGGGGCAGCCTTCACCTACGGCGTGGCCAGCGGTGACGTCACCGACACCAGCGTCATCCTCTGGACAAGGGTAGGCGCGGGGGGAGAGGTCACCGCCGAGGTGGCCTCCGACGAGGCGTTCGAGCAGGTGGTCGCCAGCGAGAAGCTGCAGGCTGAGGCGGAGAGCGACTTCGTAGTCAAGGCAGACATCGACGGCCTGGAGCCCGACGAGAGCTACTTCTATCGCTTCCTCTCCCCCGACGGCACCGCCAGCCCCACCGGCACCTTCCTGACCGCTCCGCCGGCGGATGTTGCCAGCGACCTCGTCTTCGCCTATTCCGCCGATTCGGCCGCCCACCTCAAGCCCTTCACCCTTCTGTCTACGGTGGTTCAGGATGCCCCCGACTTCTTCGTTTACCTGGGCGATACGGTCATTGCCGACCCCGAGATAGAGGGCATGCCGCATGCTACCACCTTGCCGGAATACAGGGAGCTCTACAAGGTCAACCGTGAGGATGAGCACCTGGCCGGGCTGACGGCTGCTACCTCCACCTACGCCATCTGGGACGACCACGAGGTGGTCAACGACTTCGACAGCGAGACGGTCGACCCCGATATGCTGGCCGCCGGCCTTCAGGCGTTCTTCGAGTACAATCCCATCCGCCAGAGCCCGGACGACCCCAACCGCCTCTACCGAACCTTCCGCTGGGGGAAGGACGTGGAGCTATTCATCCTCGACGAGCGCCAGTACCGCAGCGCCGAGTTCTTCTGCCTGGACGAAGAGGGCGAGACGCTACAGTTTCCCACCCGCATCGGCGACGTGGCCTGCCTGGAAGGCCTCCGCGACCCTTCGCGCACCGTGCTGGGCACGCAGCAGAAAGAGTGGCTCAAGCAAGCCCTCCTGGCCTCCGATGCCAAGTTCAAGTTCATTATCAACGAGGTGCCGATAAGCGAGTTCCTGCTCCTCCCCTACGACCGCTGGGAGGGCTACCCCGCCGAGCGAGAGGAGCTGCTCAACTTCATTACCGACAATGGCATCGAGAACGTCATCTTCCTGACGACTGACCTCCACGGCGCTGTGGTCAACACCCTGGAGAACGGCTGCATGGAGATAATCATAGGGCCGATAGCCAGGGAGACCATTGGCGAGGAGCTGGAAACTATGGAGGTCTCGACCGATTTGCTGGAAGGGCTTCTCCCCGGCATCACCGACGAGTACTACGAGCTGGACACCTACAACTACGGCCTGGTGAAGGTGCTGACCAGCGAGACCCCCGCCAAGGTCATCCTCGAGATCAAGGACGGCGAAGGTAACATCCTGCACACGCTGGAGATACCGGAGGAGTAAGGGCGTAGCCTACAGCACCACCGCCCCCTGATCCCCCAGTGCGGCGCTCAGCCGTTGGCTCAGCGCGTCGCAGGCGCGCGCCCGCGGTAGCTCCAGCTCCACCTCGTCGCCATCCTGCTGGCGGATCGTGAGCACCACCTCGTCCTCCCCCTCGAACTCCTCCAGGGCGCTCATCACCGCCCGCAGACGCTGCTGATCGCCCTCGCTGTCCTCCGTCTCCCTGAGGGTGACGCGCAGGGCGCGTGCAGCGTTGGCCCTCTGGCGGGCGACAGGCGGGTCAGCGGCAGAATCGCCGTTGTCCGGCCCTGGGTTGGCTCCTTCCTGGTAGGCGCTGGCCTTCTGGACGCTTAGCTGAAGGCGGTCGTTGCGGGTGCGGACACGTACGTTCATGACGACGATGTTCCCCTCGGCCCACAGATCGCGCGTCTGGTCGTACACGTCGGGCCAGACGGTGACCTCCACGCTCCCCGAGAGGTCCTCGATCTCGGCGGCCAGGAAGAGGCGCCCGGCGCGCGTCAGGATCTGGCGAGTGGAGCCGACGACGCCAGCGATCACCACCTCCCGCCCTGCCATCTCCTCCGAGACCTCGCTGCACATGGCGGTCACCCGGTGGCTCAGGGCGGCAGCCGCCCGGCTGAAGGGATGCTCCGACACATAGACGCCCAGGAGCTCTTTCTCCCAGGCGAGCTGGCTGGCCAGGGGCACCTCCGCCTCGGCTGCTTCCAGGCTCGGGCCGGAGACGCCCTCCCCGAAGACGTCGAACAGGGTGGTCTGACCCGACTCCCGCACTTTCTGCGCCCTCTGCGCTATGCTGATGAGCCGGTCCAGGTTCGCCAGCAGGGTTCCCCGTCCGCCCAGGCAGTCGAAGGCGCCGGCCTTGATCATGCTCTCCAGGGCCCGCTTGTTGAGATAGCGGCAGTTGACCCGCTGGCAGAAGTCCTCGATGGAGGCGAAGGGCTGGCCGTCGTCGCGGGCCTCGAGCATCCCCTCTACGATGCCTGTCCCCACGTTCTTGATGTTCGCCAGGCCGAAGCGGATAGCCAGGCTGCCGTCCTCCCCTTCTTCCAGGGCGAAGCTGACGCGGCTGCGGTTGACATCGGGGGGCAGAACGCTGATCCCCAGGCGAGCGCACTCAGGGTAGGCCTCGGCCACCCGCTGAGCGGCGCCCGCGGGGTGATGCTCGGCCAGCATCAGCACGGCGGTCATGTACTCGGCAGGGTAGTTCGCCTTGAGGTAAGCCGTCTGGTAGGCGATGTTGGCGTAGCAGACGGCGTGAGCCTTGTTGAAGGCGTAGCCAGCGAAGGGCTCGATGAGGTTGAAGACCTGGTCGGCCTCGGCTCCGCTGTAGCCCTTAGCCCTGGCCCCGGACAGGAAGCGCTCCCTTTCCGCTGCCATTACGGCAGGGATCTTCTTGCCCATCGCCTTGCGCATGACATCGGCCTCGCCCAGGGTGTAGCCGGCGAACTTCTGGGCGATAAGCAGAACCTGATCTTGGTAGACGATGACGCCGTAGGTCTCGTCGAGGATGTCTGCCAGGTCAGGGTGGGGATAGCGGATATCCTCCAGCCGATGCTTGGCTCGAGTGTAGGTGGGAATGTGCTGTATGGGCCCCGGGCGGTAGAGAGCGACCATAGCCGCCAGGTCCTTGATGGCCGTGGGCTTTAGCTCCTGGATGTAGCGGCGCATGCCGCTGCTCTCCAACTGGAACACCCCGAAGGTCTGACCCTCCCACAGCGTGGCGTACGTCTTGGCGTCGCCATCGGGCAGCGCCTGGAGGTCGATGTCCACGCCACGCGTCTCACGGATGATTTCCACAGCCTTGCCGAGGATCGTGAGGTTGGCCAGGCCCAGGAAGTCCATCTTCAGCAGGCCGATGTCGGCCACGGCCTCCATGGCGTATTGGGTGGTGGCGATCGGTGTGCCATCGCTCTCCCTGCCGGCGGCCAAGGAATGGGCCGGCCGCTGCAGGGGCAGGAAGTGGACCAGGGGCTCGGGAGCGATGACCAGGCCGGCGGCGTGGGTGCTGGCGTGACGGGCGACACCCTCCAGTTCCTTGGCCGTATCCACCAGCCGCCGCACCTGCTCGTCGGCCTCGTAGATGCTGCTCAGCTCGCCGTTGCCTGCCAGGGCGCGGTCGATGGTCATGTTGAGCACGGCGGGCACCAGGCGGGCTACCCTGTCCACGTCGGCGTAGGTCATCCCCAGGGCGCGGCCGACATCGCGGATGGCTGCCTTGGCCCCCATGGTGCCGAAGGTGATGATCTGGGCCACCCGGTCGTAGCCATACTTCTGGGCCGCGTAGCGTATGACCTCGTCGCGGCGGTCCTCGGCAAAGTCCAAGTCAACGTCGGGCAGCTCCCGTCGTTCCACGTTCAGGAAGCGCTCGAACACCAGGCGGTACTCCAGCGGGTTGATGTCCGTAACACTCAGACAGTAAAGGATGATGCTGGCTGCAGCCGAACCCCGCACGGCCATGAGGATGCCCTGCTCCCTGGCGAACTGAGCGAAGTCGCGCACCACCAGGATGTAGTGGCTGAAGCCCGTCTGCCGCACCACCGACAGCTCGTACTCCAGGCGTCGGCGCGGTTCCTCGGAGCCGTTCGGATAGCGGCGGGCCAGGCCCTGGTAGCAGAGCTCGGCCAGATAGTCGTCCGCCGACATGCCTTGGGGAACGTTGGCCTCGGGCAGGTGCAACTGCCCGAACTCCAACTCCAGCTCGCACATTTGGGCGATGCGCCAGGTGTTCTCGATGGCCTCCGGCAGGTCGCCGAAGAGATGGCGCATCTCTTCCTCGGACTTCAAGTAGTAGGAGTCAGCGTCCCCCGCCAGGCGCATTCGCCGCTCGTCCAGGATCGAGGTGTTGGTGCCGATGCAGAGCAGGATGTCGTGGGTGGGCGCGTCCTGGCGATGAACGAAGTGGACATCGTTGGTGGCTACCAGCGGCAGGCCCGTCTCCCGCGAGAGGCGCACCAGCTTCTCGTTGACCTTGGTGGCCTCGGGGATGTTGTGGTCCTGGAGCTCCAGATAGAACTCGCCGAAGACCTCTCGATACCACTGGGCTGCTGTCAGCGCATCCTGCCAGCGGCCCTCGGCCAGCAGGCGCGGCAGCTCGCCGCTCTGGCAGCCGGAGAGCGCGATGAGGCCCTGGTGGTGCTCCTGCAGGAGCTCCTTGTCCATGCGCGGCCGGTAGTAGTGGCCCTCCAGGTGGGCCTTGGTCGCCAGCGCCAGCAGGTTGCGGTAGCCCTGCAGGTCCCTGGCCAGAAGGGTAAGGTGATAAGGGTGTCTGTCCTTGGGCTCGCGGGAGTAGCGCGACCCCTGGGCCAGGTAGGCCTCGACGCCGATGATCGGCTTCAGGCCGCGCGCCTTGGCCTCCTTGTAGAAGGGGACAACCCCGTAGAGGACGCCGTGGTCAGTGAGGGCGATGGCCTCTTGCCCCAGCTCTTGGGCGCGCTCCATGAGCTGGGGAATGCGGGCCAGGCCGTCCAGAAGACTATATTCCGTGTGAAGGTGAAGGTGCGTAAACATTTGTTCCTTTGGGGCGCGCAAAGGGTATTATAGCAGGGGAAGGGGAGTGTGCGCGTAGCTTATGTTAATATCCCCGAAAAATTTCGACAACTCGCCCGACGGAGACGTGAGTGTAGGCATTTCACAACGTTTCAGCGTTGTGAAGGAACCCCGATTGTCGACGTGCTAGTCGTCGGACCAGACAAACTTGCGCCGGAGGTCGTTCAGACTCGCGTACCCGACTAGCCCCTCGTGCTGGATCCTCCCGACGACAATGCCTGGATGGATGCCTATGCGCCGGGCAAACTGTTCGACGCATACGCGCGACGACGCCTGGGACGCGACAAAGGTAGCCCATTCGTCCGGAGGGATCAGCCAGTCTGCAGCGAATCCGTCCGCGGCGGCTTCTGCCTGCGCATCGTCGTTGATCCCCTTTAGCAGCCGGCGGCCCCACTCGTCTACGAATGTCCGCTTTTTTTCGCTATCCAGCACGTGTTTGGCTTCGTGGTAGAAGCTAAACCAGAAGATGTCCGTCCACCGCCTCCTCGTGCTCAGTTGGATCATCGCCTTGTCCGTCGAGACCCATCGGGCGACACCGTTCGCACCGCTCTTGGCGAACTCTTTGATGACGACAAAGGCCACCCCAGCGCTTGCGCAGAGATCCCTCATGCGCGGTAAGAAAACCTGTGCCCGCTCAGCTGTGAGACCGCGAATCTCCCCCAGCGCGTCGAGGAACTGCCGTTCGTTGTACGCCGCTGTGTTGATCTCACGCGCTTCGATATCACCCACCTGAAGCCACGCCCACAGCGCACCCTCGGATACCTTAGACTTCGGCGTGATGCGATACTGAAGGAGCGCCTCTTCGCGCTGGCGGAGCGTTGAGAACGACGCCACGCCGAAAAACTTCAGCAGTGCGGCTACCGTCTCTCGCTTGTTGCGGCTCCTAGGGATACACCGGCGTGCACGGAGTTCCCGCACCGGAAAGAATTCGAGCCAGTCCTCTTGCTCCTCAAGTTGGCTCTTCTCGCGAAGGCGGGCCTTGGTTAGCTGGTAGGACGCCTCCAGATTTACCCAGAAGTGCGCAGGGATTCCAAGTACCTTCTCCAGCTCCAGGGCTGTGTCGTACGTGATGCTCTTCTTTCCGTTGATGATCTCGCTTATCTTCTGTGCCGGCCGGCCCGTTCTGTCAGCAAGCTCTTTCTGCGTCATGCTACGGGTCTCGAGTTCCTCAGCGAGCAGCTCGCCGGGCGGGATCGCCAAGTCTGAGAAAGCCCGATCATCGGTCTTAGCCACCATAGTGCTTCGTCACCTCCTTGATCGTCACCGTTTCTCCACCGTCGGACGGAATAACGATGAGCCGCCAGCGTCTGGTCAGCGCGAGAGCCCATTGGCCCACGCGCTCACCCTTCAACTGGTGCGCCTTGAACGCCTGGAGGCGCTTGATCTCGTCGAAGTTCTGCGCAGCGTATATCGCCTCCACCCTCTGGATGTATTTTCGAGCCACATCCAGTCCCCACAGCCGAATCGCACGGTCCACCTCCTCATAGGCTTGGCAGAGCCTCTTGGTGTGGAAGACTACGCGCACTCTGCTTGTTCACCTCTAGGGTGAACATTATCACATGTCACCCGGTCATGTCAAGAAAAGCTTCACCCCAGCGGTGAAGAGTGTGGTACGGGCCAGATCGAGTCTTGTACTTCCCTACCATCCAGTTAGGACTTCTTGGCTCAACGTGCTGCCGCGCTCACGCCACGCTAGCTCCCCAGCGGCAGTTCACTCCCCGCTTGTGATAGTATACTCGGTGCTTGGCGCGCAGCGGCGCCAAGGCTATAGCTTCGTTAGCACGCTGTCAACCAACAGGAGGCAAGCCTCATGACTGAGGTGAAGTTCGGTGTGTTCGTGTGGCCGATGCCCCTCGAGCAGGCTCAGCGGGCGGAGGAGCTGGGCTTCGATTCCCTCTGGATTAGTGAGCACATGCTTTTCTTTGTGCCCACCTTCGACGCTATTACCGTGCTCGCTGCTTTCGCCGCCCGCACCCAGCGCATCCTCCTGGGCTCGGCCGTCCTCCTCTTGCCGCTCAGGCACCCCACTGTAGTGGCCAAGGAGGTGGCCAGCCTGGACATCATCTCCAACGGCCGTATCATCCTGGGCGTCGGTGTCGGCGGCGAATTCCCCCGCGAGTTCGTGGCCTGCGGCGTGCCCGTGAAGGAGCGCGGCAGGCGAACCGATGAGGCCATCGAGGTGATGCGCAGGCTGTGGAGCGAATCGGGCGTCAACCACGAGGGGCGTTTCTTCCGTCTGGAGGACGCCAACATGCAGCCCAAGCCCGTCCAGAAGCCCGGCCCACCCATCTGGGTGGCCGGGCGCTCGGAGGCGGCCATCAAGCGGGCGGCCAGGTTGGGCGACGGCTACATGCCCTATCTGTTCAGCCCGGAGCGCTATCGCGAGAGTCTCGAGAAGCTGGCGACCTTCGCCCAGGAACACGGGCGCGACCCGACGACCATCGAGTCCGGCATGTATCAGTTCATCTGCGTAGCCGATACTTATGAGGAGGCCCGCCAGCGCGCCGTCCAGGACCTCAGCGTGCGCTACAACCAGCCCTTCGATCGCATCGTCGACCGCTACTGCGTGCTTGGCCCACCCGACCAGTGCGTCGAGCGCCTGCTCCAGTACGTGGAGGCAGGCGTTCGCCACTTCATCCTAGTGCCTATTCCTTCGCCCCGCGGTCTGGACGCCGACCTCGAGACCTACGCCCGCGAGGTCGTGCCCAGGGTGCGCGCGGCCCTAGATTGACCCTCGTCTCAGAAGTAGGTTATGCTTTCTGTGGAGGCTTCGATCTGTCAACGACGAGAGGAGGCTCATGACAAAGATAACTGTTGAGGCCGTCGAGGAGGTGCTGGACGAGATCCGCCCCGCGCTTAGGGCCGACGGCGGCAACGTCGAGTTGCTGGGGGTTAGCGAGGACGGCATCGTCAAGCTGGAGATGGTAGGCGCTTGTGCCGGTTGCCCCATGGCCACGATCACCCTAAAGGCGGGGATCGAGCGTATACTTTTCGAGCGCATCCCCGACATCGTGGGCGTAGAGGCCTTCAGCGCGGGCCAGCCCGTGGGCGACCCGCGGTCCTTCTGAGGCGACGAGCGCTAGAAGCAACCGATAGGACAAAGGCAAGAGGGGCACCGTCGTCGCGGCGCCCCTTTTTGGTTGCGTTTCGGCCAGCCGGCCTACTATGCCTGCTCTAGCTCGAACGCCTTGTGGAGGGCGCGCACGGCGTCGGCCACCCGCGACTCGTCAATGATGCAGGTGATCCGGATCTCGCTGGTGGTGATCAGCTCGATGTTGATACCCTCGTTGAACAGGGTGCGGAACATCGTCGCCGCGTAGCCGGGTCCGCTCTGCATCCCTGCGCCCACGATGCTCACCTTGGCCAGACTGAGGTCGGACAGTGTCTGGCCGGCGCCGATCTGCTGGGCGAGCGGCTCTACCAGCTTCATGGCCTTCTCTAGGTCGTTGCGGGCGACGGTGAAGGTGAGGTCGGTGGTGTTCTCCACGCTCGCGTTCTGGACGATGGTGTCCACGCTTATGCCCGCGTCGGACAGCGATCCGAAGAGGCTGGCCGCGATGCCCGGCCGGTCGGGGACGCCGCGCACGGTCAACTTGGCCACGTCCGAATCGTAGGCGATGCCGCTTACCTTGTTTCGCTGCTCTACCATCTCAGTCCCTCCGTGAATGAGAGTTCCCGGCACGTCGCGGGTGCTGGATGCTACCAGAATGGGCATGTTGTAGACCTTGCCTAGCTCCACCGCCCGGTTGTGCATGACCCTGGCGCCGTAGGTGGCCAGCTCCAGCATCTCCTCGTAGTTGATGTCCTTCAGCTTGCGCGCTTTCGGCTCGACGCGCGGGTCGGTGGTGTAGATGCCGTCCACGTCGCTGTAGATCTCGCACTTGTCTGCCCCCAGGGCCACCGCCAGGGCTACCCCCGTCGTGTCGGAGCCACCGCGCCCCAGGGTGGTGATGTCCATCTCCTCGCAGATTCCCTGGAAGCCGGCCACGATGACGATCTTCCCTTCTCGCAGCTCCTTGTGGATGCGCTGGGGGTCGACCGAGAGGATGCGAGCGCGGCTGTAGCGGGCCTCGGTGCCGATGCCCGCCTGCGCCCCCGATAGGCTGATCGCCGGATAGCCCAGCGCTCGCAGGGCCATGGCCATGAGGCTGCTGGATACGGCCTCGCCGGTGGACACCAGGACGTCCATCTCGCGGTCCTCCGGCTGATCGCTCATCTGGTAGGCCAGGTCGATGAGCTGGTCTGTAGTCTTGCCCATCGCCGAGACGACCACCACCAGGTCGTCGCCCTTGTCCCGGCGAGCGCCCACCCGCCGCGCCACGTTCTTGATCTTTTCGGCATCCGCTAGCGAGGTGCCGCCGTACTTCTGAACAATGATAGCCATTGCTCTCCCTCAACCCTTCTCCACTACTCGTGCTCCCGCATTGCTGGGAGCTGTGACGATCGTGCGGCCTTTCGTGCCCGCACCGGCCGCCGCCTCAGCCATCGCCTGAACAATGCTCTCTTCGCTCTGGGAGGCCAGGGCTAGAACGGTCGATCCCCCACCCGACAGGAAGACGCCCAGGGCTCCCGCCCGGCGCGCCGCCCGGAAGATGGCTTCCATCGCTGGGAAGACCTTGGCCCGCGCCGGCTGGTGCAGCCGATCACGGGTGGCCACGTCCAGGAGGTCTAGCCTGCCCGAGGCCAGGGCCGCCACCACCAGGGCCGCGTGGCCGATATTATAGACCGCATCCTCCCGCGAGAGGAACTCGGGCAGCGCCTGGCGGCTCTCCTCGGTGGGCATCTCCATATCCGGCACGAAGAGGACGGCCTTCAGGCCCTCGGGTGCAGGCAGCCCGGCGTGAAACACGCTGTCGCCTTCGCGCACCGCCACCTGCAGCCCGCCGAACAGGACGGGCGCCATGTTGTCAGCGTGGCCCTCCAACTCGGTGCCCAGGGCCAGCATCTCCTCGCGCTCCAGCGGCTCGCCTAGGAGAGCGTTGGCCGCCAGCAGGCCGGCTGCCCGCCCGACGGCGCTGGCTCCCAGGCCGCGAGCCACCGGTATCTGTTGCCTGAACTCGGCGCTGAGACCCGCCGGCGACTGCTTGCCGACGTGCGAGAACAGGCGCTGGGCTGCCTCCACCACCATCCCCCCCAGCGGCGGACCCGGCGCGGGCAGCGCCTCCTCCGAGGCAATGACCACCACCTCTACCCACAAATCGAGGGCCATCCCCAGGCAGTCGAACCCAGGGCCCAGGTTGGCGGTCGTAGCAGGAGCGCGAACCGTGATGCTTTGCGCGGCCATGGCTGGTCACGATTCTAGCATCGGCCCCAGCCACGCTCAAGGAGAGGGTTGTGCTTGTAATTGGTCCATAGTTGGTGGATTGGGTGTATGGGAAGGTTTCAACAAGCACCTGCGGGTTGTCCGCCTTGCGGACTCCGCCTCCGGCGGAGAAACCCGCAGCTTCATAGATGGGCTAGCACAAGCTGGGGGATTCATCCCCCAGTACCCGACAAAACCCCCACCATCTTTGAACCGGTTATCCGCCCTTCGACAAGCTCAGGGCGAGCGGCGGGTCAGCCCTACCCCAGCCACCGCCTCCGCGCGTACCAGCCGCCGGTGCCCAGCGCGACCAGCGCCGCAGCCGCCAGGCCAGCGAGCGCGACGTAGCTGCGCCCCGACGAACCAGAGACCTCCGGCAGCTCCGCTATCCCGCCAACAGGAGAACCAGGCGTGGGCGTAGGCGGTGGCGATGGGCTTTCGGTGGCATAGAGGATGTCGTCATCCAGCCCGATGGTGCCTCCCAGGTTCTCCTCAGACCACCAGACGGCCAGCCAGTTGCCCCCGCCGTCGGTCGTCACTTGAGCGCGCAGGTCATGCCGTGAGTCTGTGTCGGCGTTGGTGTTCAGGGCAGCGGGGGCCGTCCAGGTGGCCCCCTTGTCCGTGGAACGCGAGATCAGGATGTCGCTGTCCCCCCCAATCGTGCCGCCCAGGCTGTCCCAGGAATCCCAGACCGCCACCCAGTTGCCGCCACCGTCGGTCGCCACTTGAGGGTAATAGTCACCTCCCGAGTCGCTGCCGGCGTTGGTGTTGAGCGCTGCGGGCAGCGTCCAGCTCGCCCCGTTGTCCGTCGAACGCGCCACCAGGATGTCGTCGTCCGTCCCGGTGGTGCCTCCCAGGTTCTCCTCGGACCACCAGACCGCCACCCAGTTGCCCCCACCGTCGGTCGTCACGCGAGGGTCCCAGTCATGCCCCGAGTCGGTGTCGGCGTTGGTGTTGAGGGGGGTGGGCGGAGTCCAGGTGGCCCCGTCGTCCGTCGAACGCGAGATCAGGATGTCGCTGTCCGTGCCGATGCTGCCGCTCAGGCTATCCCTGGAATCCCAGACTGCCACCCAGTTGCCCCCGCCATCGGTCGCCACCTGGGCGTTCCAGTCATCCCCCGAGTCTGTGGCGGCGTTGGTGTTCAGCGTGGCAGGAGCGGTCCAGGTGGCCCCGTTGTCCGTGGAGCGGGCCACTAGGATGTCGTGGTCCCCCCCGACCGTGCCGTCCAGGCTATCTCGGGAATCCCAGACCGCCACCCAGTTGCCGCCACCGTCGGTCGCCACTTGAGGGTAATAGTCACCTCCCGAGTCGCTGTCGGCGTTGGTGTTGAGCGCTGCGGGCACCGTCCAGTTCGCCCCGTTGTCGGTCGAACGCGCCACCAGGATGTCGTCGTCCGCCCCGGTGGTGCCTCCCAGGTTCTCCTCGGACCACCAGACCGCCACCCAGTTGCCCCCACCGTCGGTCGTCACGCGAGGGTCCCAGTCATGCCCCGAGTCGGTGTCGGCGTTGGTGTTGAGGGGGGTGGGCGGAGTCCAGGTGGCCCCGTCGTCCGTCGAACGCGAGATCAGGATGTCGCTGTCCGTGCCGATGCTGCCGCTCAGGCTATCCCTGGAATCCCAGACTGCCACCCAGTTGCCCCCGCCATCGGTCGCCACCTGGGCGTTCCAGTCATCCCCCGAGTCTGTGGCGGCGTTGGTGTTCAGCGTGGCGGGGTAACTCCAGGCATAGGCGGTCGGCGCATCGCGCGCTACCACCGCCAGGGCCATCACTGCCAACAGCAGCCCCAGCCTTACGTACGTACGCATCGCCGCCACCCCCGGAGCGGGCATGCCAGGCCGGATGGTGTCGTTATGGTAACCGCGGTCGCTGGAAGTGTCAACAGGAGAACCACCGTATAGAACCGGTTGGCCGCTGGTCGCCTGATTCTCGACCCCCGCCTAAAGGCGGGGGCATCAGATTCGCCTCCCCATGCCCCAGCCTTCAGGCTGGGGTCGCGTGTAAACGCGCGAGGCTAGCCGCGGGGCCTATCCGAGAAGCAGCGGCTCCAGTCGCCGCCAGATCGTGCGGGTTATCTCTTCCGCCGTCAGCGTGCCGTCCACCACCAGGAAGCGCTGTGGCTCCTCGCTGGCCATCGCCAGGTAGCCCTGGCGCACCCGCTCGTGGAACTCCGCCCCCTCTTGGCCGATGCGGTCCGGCACGTTCTCGCCCCCCTTCCCAGAAGCCTGCCCTGAGCTTGTCGAAGGGCTCAGGGCAAGCTCCTGGCGGCCCAGACCCATCTCCACCGGCACGTCCAGAAGCACCGTCAGGTCGGGCACAAGACCCCGCGTGGCCATGCGGTTGGCCTCGCGCACATCGTCGATGCTGAGACCCCGACCGTGGCCCTGGTACGCCACGCTGGAGTCGCCGAAGCGGTCGCAGATGACGACATCGTCGTGTTCCAGCGCTGGCCGGATCACCTCCGCCACGTGCTGGGCGCGGACGGCCACGAACAGGAAGAGCTCGCTGCGGGGGTCGAGTTCCAGCGAGGGTTCGCGCAGAAGCTCCCGCACCCGCTGCCCCAGCGGGCAGCCGGCGGGCTCGCGGGTGACGGTGACCCTGCGCCCTGCGCCTTCGACAAGGGCCTTGAGCGCCTGGGCCTGGGTGGACTTGCCGGAGCCTTCGCCCCCTTCGAGGGTGATGAACAGGCCCCGCCTTGGTGAGGTCATAGAAGGGCTACTCGCCTCTGCCGGGCAGGATGCGCACCCGTCGCTGCGGCTCCTGCCCCAGGCTGCGCGAGCTCAGGTTGTAGCGCTGAGCCAGCATGTGCTGGAGGCGGCGAATGTAGGCGTTCTGTGGCGATAGCTCCGCCGACCGCCTGCCTTTCATGATATCGCCGATGGCCTCCTCCGCTTCCTGGAGGGCGGAAAGGACCGGGTCCTGGCCTCGCTCGCCGCGCATGGAGACGATGCACTGCTCCATCTGGAGCACCGTGTTGCTCTTGATCACGTAGATGGGGACGCCCCGCTCCTCCGCGTCCCGCAGGAGCTGCGGCTTGCGCCGGTAGTAGCTGCGAAGCGTGATCAGGGCATCGGCGTCGCCCAGGTGGTCGACGATGGCGGTCGCCATGCCCATCTGGCGAATGGCCTGATCCAGTCGCCGCCGCGAGATGCCGAAGGGATAGATGCGCCTCTCGCGACCGGCGGCGACGGCTGGGCCGCGCTCCTCCAGCACCCGCTTCTGCTGCGCCTGAGCGGGGGAGGCCACCACCTGCATCTGGCCCTCCTTGTCCAGCTCTCGAATCTCGGCGGGCACTTCGTACCCTCGCAGGACGGCATCCACCGTCTCGGTCACGTTGGCGTGCACGGACACCCTCTCCCAGCTCTGGATCTCCACCACCACATCGAAGGTAGGCGGTGCCTTGCGCTCCAGGATGGACTTCTGGGTGCCCCGACGCCGCGCCTCCTCGTCACCCAGGGTCACCGACTGGATGCCCCCGATGAGGTCGCAGAGGGTGGGGTTCAAGATCAGGTTCTCCAGCGTGTTGCCGTGGGCCGTGCCCACCAGTTGCACCCCCCGCTCGGCGATGGTGCGAGCGGCCGCCGCCTCCAGGTCGGTGCCGATCTCGTCGATGATGATGACCTCCGGCATATGGTTCTCCACCGCCTCGATCATCACCGCGTGCTGCATGGTGGGCGTTGGCACCTGCATGCGGCGGGCGCTACCGATGCCCGGGTGGGAGATATCGCCGTCGCCAGCGATCTCGTTGGAGGTGTCCACCACCACCACCCGCTTGTTCAGATCGTCGGCCAGGAAGCGGGCCACCTCCCGCAGCATCGTTGTCTTGCCCACGCCGGGCCGCCCCAGAAGGAGGGTGCTCTGGCCCGATTTCACCAGGTCCTCGATGATCCGGATGGTGCCGAACACGGCCCGGCCGACGCGGCAGGTGAGGCCAACGACGCGGCCGTGCCGGTTGCGGATGGCCGATATGCGGTGGAGGGTGCGCTCGATGCCCGCCCGGTTGTCGGTGGTGAACTCGCCTATGCGGGAGACGACGTAATCCAGGTCGGCTTCGGTCACCTCCCGCTCGCTGAGGATTGACTCCTGCTCCGGGTAGCGGGCCTCCGGCAGGCGGCCAAGGTCGAGCACCACCTCCAGAAGCTCGAAATTGCCCGGCCGCTCCTGCAACGTGTCGCGAACGTGTGGTGGCAGCACATCAAGCATGGCGTCCAGGTCATCGGTTATTCTTAGGGTGTTCATTCCACTAGCTCGCCGGGTAGGGCTGGCGCACCCCCTCCGCTACCGGCAGCGCCTCCGCCGCAGGTCGAACCAGGCGGTTCACCAAGACCACGTACTCGGCCACTGCCCTGAAGCCTAGCTCCTCCAGGCGGCGGGCCACCGCCTTCTGGTATTCAGGCACCAGGCAAAAGATGGGCCGCCTGTCGGCCAGATAGTCGAGAGTGGCAGCCAGCAAGTGGTCTAGGGGAACATTCTCCCTTCGCTGAGTCAGCAGGCTGAAGCGGCCCGCCCGATTGCTCTTAGAGACACGCAACAAGGCGGCCGGGCCCTCTGCCCCCGTCGCCACCATGTGCTGCCAGCGGCCCTTCTCCTGGACGCCCACCCACTCGCGCAGGGTGGCGGCCTCGTTGCGGCGCACGGCTGCGGGCACAGCTGCATTGTAGAGATGGAACAGAGGGAGAGCGTCGGCCGAGGTACGCTCTCGCAGGGCCAGTTTCGCCGGCTCCAGGCCTTGCGGTGCCCTATCGATAGCCAGCAGGCGCTCCTTCAGGTAAGGGAAGAAGCCAGCCTGGCGAGTCGTCTCCAAGAGGGGGCTGTCGGCCTTTAACCTGAGGAAGACCTTCTCCACGCCAGCTCGTCCCAGTCTCTGGCTCAACCGCTCCACAAGCGTCAAGCAGGGGGCTTCTTCTCCCTGGCTGACGATAAGGTAGTCCATCTCCCAGGCGCTGGGACTACTGCGCCGCCGCACCGACGCCAGAGCGCAGGCCCTCAGCCCGCAAACGGCTATCCAGGTATGACGGCGGTCGGCTAATGGGAGCCATTGCTTCAGGGCGCTCTCCAGCAGGCGGAACGGCCGTTCCTCCAGGCCCAGACGATCCCAGGTCTGGGCCTCATTGCGGTATAGGGGGCTGAAGGGAGGCTTGCCCGTGGCCCAGAGCGAGGCCAGGGGCACCAGGTCGGCTGGCCGCAGAGGCCTGATGGCGACGGCAGGGCTACGCTTGGGCATCTTTGTGCGCTCGCACCATATCGATGAAGTAGCGGTGAAAACGGTGGTCTTCTGTCAGCTCGGGATGAAAAGCGGTGGCCAGGGCGTTGGTCTGGCGCACGGCAACCGCTTTCCCATTCTCCAGCTTGGCCAGCACCTCCACCCCATCGCTCACCTCCTCCACAATCGGCGCCCGTATGAAGACGGCATGGAAGGGCTGCTGGCCCAGGGCGGGAACGGTCAGGTCGGCCTCGAAGCTGTCCACCTGCCGCCCGAACGCATTGCGCCGCACGGCAATGGCCAGGGCGTCCAGGGTGGGCCAGGCTAGCTCGCTCGCCCGCTGAGCGAGAACGATCATGCCGGCGCAGGTGCCCCAGATGGGGAATCCGTTCTGGGCCCGCTCTCGCAGTGGCTCCAGGAGGTCGAACTCGGAGATGAGGCGCGCGATCGTAGTGCTCTCGCCGCCCGGGATCACCAGTCCGTCGAGGCTGGCAAGCTCCTGGGGGTGGCGCACCTCGCGCGCCTCGATGCCCAGTCGCTGAAAGATGTCGATATGCTCAGCGAAGTCACCCTGGAGCGCCAGAACACCGATGCAGGTCATGCGTTTCTACCAGCCGCGGCTGGCCAGCAACTCCTCCTCGCTGAGGCTTCGGATGTCCAGGCCGCGCATCGGCTCTCCCAGACCGCGCGATACCTCGGCGACGATCTGGGGGTCGTTGTAGTTGGTGACCGCCTTGACGATGGCCCTGGCCCGTGGCTCGGGGTCGTCCGACTTGAATATCCCGGAGCCCACGAACACACCCTCAGCGCCTAGCTGCATCATCAGGGCAGCGTCGGCGGGGGTGGCTACGCCGCCGGCGGCGTAGTTGACCACCGGCAGGCAGCCCGTCTCGTGCACCTCTTTCACCAGCTCGTACGGTGCCCCCAGCGCCTTGGCCTCGGCCATCAGTTCGTCTTCAGGCATAGAGTGCAGCTTGCGGATGCTGTCCATCACCGCCCGCATGTGGCGCACCGCCTCCACGATGTTGCCCGTGCCCGCCTCGCCCTTGGTGCGAATCATCGCCGCCCCCTCGCCGATGCGGCGCAGGGCCTCGCCCAGGTCGCGGCAGCCGCAGACGAACGGGACCTTGAAGGGCCACTTATCGATGTGGTGGGCCTCGTCGGCGGGGGTGAGCACCTCCGATTCGTCGATGAAGTCCACCCCCAGGGCTTGCAGCACCTGGGCCTCGGCGAAGTGGCCGATGCGGCACTTGGCCATCACCGGGATGGTGACCATCTCCATGATCGCCGCGACCACCGCGGGGTCGGCCATGCGGGCCACCCCCCCGGCGGCGCGGATGTCGGCCGGCACGCGCTCCAGGGCCATCACTGCACAGGCGCCGGCCTCCTCGGCGATGCGGGCCTGCTCAGGCGTCACCACGTCCATGATCACGCCGCCCTTGAGCATCTGGGCCAGCCCCTTCTTGACGATGTAGGTACCTTTCTCTATTGCCATAGTAGTTTCATTGTACTATTGGTGCTAGGAATGGGCAAGGCGGGCCGCCGCAGGCGAACGTCGCGCAGATATGCTAACATTGGCCGCGCAGGGGCCGAGAAGCATGGAGATAACCCCTCGCGTCCACAGCATACCTGCGCCCCAGGCCTTCTACGCTGGGCCGCTGGCCCCCAACGTCTACCTGGTGGTGGACGGTGGTCAGGGGGCCCTCATCGATGCCGGCTACCCCGACGAGGCTTCCATCACGCCACGACTGGAATATATCCAGGGCATGGCCGGCCCTTCGGCAGGCTCAGGCTTCGCCCTGAAGGGCTCAAGCCCGAAGGGGCAGGCCCTGAAGCTGGCCTACATCATCGTCACCCACCACCACATCGACCACTGCGGCGGCGCCCACGCCCTCCGCCAGGCCACCGGCGCTGGCATCTGCATGCACCCCACGGAGGCACGGCTCCTCAGCGAATGGCGGGGGGACGTCCCCCAGGACGTCGATATCCCCACCGAGCAGCAGACGATGGCCCAGCGGCTTCGCACCTGGCGCCACGTCACCGCCCTCGCCACCGCCGATTGCCTGATGCAGGGCGGCGACACGCTCCAGGTGGGCGGCGTGACCATCGAGGTCATCGATACGCCCGGTCACACCCTGGGCTCCATCTCCCTCTACCTGCGGGAGGAGGGCGTGCTGTTCACCGGCGACACCGTGCTCGGCCTGGGCACGGTGGCCATCTTCCCGCCGCCCCACGGCGACATGGCCCTCTACATGCAGTCGCTCGAGCGGCTCAAGAGCTACGACGCCACGTTGCTCTGCCCCGGCCACGGGCCACCGGTGCGCGACGTCGTCCGCAAGCTCCAGGAGCTCATCGATCACCGCCAGGAGCGCGAAAGGCAGGTTCTCACCGCCGTCGGCCAGGGACGGGGACGCCTGGAGACGATGCTGGCCGAGATCTACCCCGAGCTGGACAGGCGCCTCCTGGGCATGGCCCGCGCTCAGCTCCTGGCCCATCTCCACAAGCTTCAGAGCGAAGGAAAGATCGCCCGCCGCGACGAGGGCGGCGACAGCCTCTACGTCCTTCCCTAGACTGGGCCGCATCGTGTTGCACTCTAGGTGAGGGACAGAGGGTCGGGCCGCCTCTCCCGCTCATCCTGAGCTTGTCGAAGGAGGAGCGGCGGCTCATGGTTCGACAGGCTCACCATGAGCGGCCCCAAAGGCTCACCATATTGCCTAGACTGGGCCGCATCGTCAAACGTATAATGCCCTCAGATTCGGAGGAGCCTATCCTTGGCCAAGAAGAGATCGTCCATCGAGCTGCCCCTGGTGGGCATCCTGCCGCTCACCGCGGCGGTGAACGACGAGGGCCATCTGACCATCGCTGGCTGCGACGCCCTGGAGCTGGCCCGCGAGTTCGGCACGCCCCTCTACGTCTTCGATGAGGAGACTCTGCGCCACAAGTGTCGCCAGTTCCGCTCGGAGTTCCGCAGCCGCCACGCCGATAGCGGCGTCAGCTACGCCGCCAAGGCTTACCTCGGCCGAGCCCTGGCCGCCCTCCTCGCCGAGGAGGAGATGGACCTGGAGGTGGTCTCCGGCGGCGAGCTGGCCATCGCCCGCTCGGTGGATTTCCCGCCACAGCGTATCTACTTCCACGGCAACAACAAGTCGGAGGAGGAGCTGCGTGAGGCCCTGGACTATGGCATCGGTCGCGTGGTGGTGGACAACCTGTATGAGCTGGAGCTGCTGAACCAGGTGGCGACGGTCCTGGGCAAGCGCCAGCCCATCCTCCTGCGCCTGTCGCCCAACGTCGACCCCCACACCCATCGCCACACCACCACCGGCGTCCTGGACAGCAAGTTCGGCCTTCCCATCGTCACCGGCCAGGCGGAGGCGGCGGTGAAGCGGGCTCTGAGCCTGCCCGCCGTCGAGCTGGTGGGTCTGCACTTCCACCTTGGCTCGCCCATCCCTCAGGTCGAGCCCTACCAGGAGGCCGTCGACATCGTGATCGCCTTTGCTGCCCAGATGGCCGAGCGGCACGGCTTCCGCCTGGCGGAGCTTAGCCCCGGCGGCGGCTTCGCCATACGATATCTGGAGGATGTCCCCGTGCCGTCGATGGCCGAGTACGCGGCGGCCATCGTCTCCGCCCTGGCCGAGGCCTGCCGGGCCTACTCCCTGCCCCTGCCTAGGCTCGTCGTCGAGCCGGGGCGGGCCATCGTCGGTCAGGCTTGTCTCGCCCTGTACAGGGTCGGTGCAAGCAAGGAGATCCCCGGCGTGCGAAAATACGCCGCTGTGGACGGCGGCATGGGCGACAACATTCGCCCCGCCCTTTACGGCGCCCGCTATTCGGCCCTGGTGGCCAACAAGCTAGGCGAGGTAGAACGGCAGCGGGTGACCATCGCTGGCAAGTTCTGCGAGTCGGGCGATGTCCTCGTTCGCGATGCCGACCTCCCCCGCCTGGAAGCGGGCGACCTCCTGGCGGTGGCCGCCGCTGGCGCCTACTGCCTGCCCCTGGCCAGCAACTACAACGCCTATCTCCGCCCCGCCATCGTCATGGTCAAGGACGGCGCCGCCCGCCTGATCCGCCGCCGCGAGACCTACGAAGACCTGATGCGATGCGACGTGCACCCTCCCGAGAGTTAGGCGATCCCGTGTGGCAGACGGTTGGACAGGATAGGGCGGTGGCTGCCCTTCAGCGCGGCCTGGCCCAGGGCAGGCGCGCCCACGCTTACCTCTTCGTGGGGCCGCCCCAGGTGGGCAAGGGCACCCTCGCCCTGGAGCTGGCCCAGGCCCTCAACTGCGAGGGGCCCGAGCCGCCCTGCCAGGAGTGCTCCCCCTGCCGCCGCATCGCCGCCGGCATCCACGCCGACGTGCAGGTGGTGGGCATAGAGATAAGCGATGGTGGCATCCACAAGGACATCAGCATCGACCAGATACGGGAACTGGGACGGGTGGTGAGCCTGAGGCCCTTCGAGGGGCGCTGCCGCGTGATCATCATCGACCCCGCCGATGCCATGAACGAGGCGGCCCAGAACGCCTTCCTCAAGACCCTGGAGGAACCGCCCCCCGACGTTGTCTTCGTCCTTATCACCTCCCGCCCGCAGGCCTTGCGGGCCACCATCCGCTCCCGCTGCCAGCGGCTCGACCTTTCGCCCCTGCCTGTGGCCCAACTGGAGGAGGCCTTGCGCCAGCGCTGGGCCCTCCCTCCCCGCCAGGCCCACCTCCTGGCTCGGCTGTCGCGGGGCCGCCTGGGTTGGGCCATCGCTGCCCACCAGGATGAGGAGATGATGCGCGTTCGCCACGAAGCTCTCATGGACATTCGCGCCCTCCCTGAGCGCACCATCCAGGAGCGATTCGCCTACGCCTCCGAGGTGGCCAGCCGCTTCTCTCGCGATCGGCCGACGGTCCTGGCCGTCCTCGACCTCTGGCGCGAGTGGTGGCGCGACATTCTGCTGCTGTCCAGCGGTTGCCAGGAGGTCATCACCAATCTCGACCTGGGGGACATCCTGAAGGGGGAGGCCTCGCACTACGATGCCAGCCAGGTGGTCGCCTTCCTGCGCTCGTTGGCTGCCAGCAAGCGCCGCCTGGAGGAAAACGTCAACCCCCGCCTGGCCCTGGAGGTCTTGATGCTCGACCTGCCGGTACCCCGCTAGGCCCGCGGCTTGACAGACCCCTGCGCCTGTGATAGAAACGGAGCAACGTAGTAATTTCGAAAGCAATGGAAGGAGATTGACCATGAAATGGCTGCGCTCTAGGACGGCAGTGGTAAGCTTGGTGGCGGTGGTGGCCGTTCTCACCATCGCTCTGGGTGCCTGGCAGGGCTGGCTGGCCCAGGCCGCCGGCACCACCTATGTCGTCAATGATGTCGATCCCCCGGAGGCCGAGTGCGGCACCCCCGACTTTACGAACACGAACCTCAATACCATCATCGGGGTGGTGAGCGCGGACGACACCCTGGTGCTGTGCGAGGGGACCTACGACGGGGGCGTAGTGGTCAACAAGAAGCTCACCATAGAAGGTCAGGAGGCCGTTGACGTCGACAAGATCGTCGTGGAGGTGACAGCGCCCGGCACCGATGGCATTAAGCTGCAGGCAGACGGGTCGACCGTCCAGCACCTGTTTCTGGAGGGGCCTGGCGACAATAACGGCATCTTGGTGGACGCCGACGATTGCACCGTCAGCGGGGTAGAGGCTAGAGACTGGGATGTGGGGGTGAACGTGGTCGCCGCCCAGGGCACCCTCGTCGAAGAGAGCAAGCTCCACGACAATGCTCTCGGCGTCGCCCTGTCGCTGGGAGGCCCGAACGTGGTGCGCGGCAGCGAGATCACCGCGAACACGACTGCCGGCCTGAGCCTCGGTATGGACGAGGACCAGACCGTGGTTGAACGTAACCTGATCTCCCTGAACGACGGAACGCAGGCCTTGGTCACCGACCTGGGCTTCATGACGTCGGGCCCGGTACACGTCCAGTTTGCTCGCAACGACATCGGAACCAAAGCCGGTGCCGACGGCATTTTCATCAATACCATTCATGGCGACAGCTTTGTTCAGATTAGCGGCTCGCCCGACAGGGTCAACAACTTCAGCGGCCCCTATGACATAGTGGCTAACGATTACTACGTGGAGTTGGTCTGTGGCGCAGAGAACACGGTGGACGCTACCTATAACTGGTGGGGAAGCACTGATAGGACCGACATCACGAACCGCATCTTCAACGACGCGGACGACCCGGCTAGGAGCTTCACAGAGTGCCCCGTCGCCGCCGACCAGCAGAGGGGCGGGGTAGTTTTCGAGCCCTGGGCCACGGCTGCATGGACCCCCACCCCTACCCCCACTCCTAGCCCTACGCCCACCCCCACCCCTACGCCCAGCCCCACCCCCACGCCTGCCACTCGCACCTTCGACCTGACCCCGCAGGGCTGGCATAACTTCGTGTGGACGGGTGCCAACGACACGCCTGCGGAGACCGCTTTGAGCTGTATCGCCGGCCCACCGGCCGAGTTCGCCATCGCCTATCAGTGGACAGGGCCTCTAACGGGGTGGTTGCGGTACGTCCCTGACCGCTGTGCGGAGCCCGGTCTGTGTACGTTGACCACTGTGGACAAGTACGACAGCCTGCTGGTGATGATCACCGCCAGCGGCGTACAGTGCGAGATGCCCGTCGACCCCGATCCTTAGGCAACAAACGATGATCGTTCAAACAACAGAGGGCGGCCAAGCCGCCCTCTGTTGTTAGTCTGAATGCCTGGGTTGTGTTGCGATTGACTTTTGCTGTTTATATAATTGATTCGCCCTTGGGGAAGGGTCATTCGGTTGTGGCTGGGAGGGGTAGAAAAACTTGGCATGACGCTCAACAACATTCTGGTACCGGTCGATGGCTCGGACGCCAGCATAGAGGCCGTCTTCCAGGCTTGTACGACGGCCAAGCGCAACAAGGGGAAGGTCTACGTCGTCTATGTCATAGAGGTGCATCGCTCTCTACCCCTCGATGCTGACCTGACGCCTGAGGCTGTCAAGGGCGAAGAGATTCTGAACTGCGCTGAGCAGCGCGCCGAGGAGGTGGACTACCAGGTGGAAGGAGAGCTTCTCCAGGCGCGAGACGCTGCCCACGCCATCGTGGACGAGGCCATCGAGCGGGGCGTGGACGGCATTATCCTGGGCGTGGGCTACAAGCGATCTCTAGCAGAAGGAGCGGGCTTGGCCTGGCCGCGGGGGGGCAAGCCGGCGCCGCTACCCGGGGAATTCCGCCTGGGCAGGGTCTCTCAGTACGTGCTGGAGAACGCCCCCTGCGAGGTATGGCTTCTCCGCCTACCTATGGCCGAGTGACATGAAGCTTGTCATCATGGGCTGCGGTCGCGTGGGTGCCGAACTGGCTGCCCTCCTCGACCGCGAAGGCCAAGAAGTCACCATCCTGGACATCGATCCCGATGCCTTTGGTCAGCTTCCCCCCGACTTCAAAGGGAACTGCGTGGTGGGCAACGGCATCGACCAGGATGTCCTGCGGCGCATAGGGCTCGCCGAGGCCGATGCCTTTGTGGCCGCAAGCCCCGGCGACAACCGCAATGTCATGGCCAGCCAGATAGCCAAGCACATCTTCGGCGTCCCCAGGGTTGTCTGCCGCATTTTCGACCCCATCCGACAGGAGCTCTATCACAGCCTGGGGCTGGAGACCATCAGCCCCACCAGGGAAGTGGCCCGACTGTTGAAGGAGGCTCTGGAGAGGGAGCCGGTGGAAACGCCGAGGGGCGAGGGCTAGTCATGTACATCATGATCGTGGGCGGTGGCAAGGTAGGTTACTATCTGGCCAAGGAACTGGTGGAGGACGGCCACGAGGTGCTGGTCATCGAGAAAGAAGCCGCCAAGTGCCGGAAGATCGCGGACGAGTTGGGTGATATCGTCGTGCGAGGCGACGGCTGCGAGGGCATCACCCTGGAGACAGCGGGGACCGGCCGCGCCGACCTGTTCATCGCCGTCACCGGCGACGACGAGGACAACCTGGTGGCATGTCAGGTGGCTAAGAATAAGTTCAACGTCCGCCGCACAGTGGCCCTCATCAACAACCCTAAGAACGAGGCCATATTCAAGAAACTGGGCATCGACACCGCCGTCAGTTCCACCGCCCTTATCCTGGCCAACATCGAACAGGAGCTTCCCTCCCACCCCCTCATACCCCTCCTGACCATCAAGGGAAGCGGCCTGGAGGTAGTGGAGGCGAAGGTGCCAGCGTACTCGGCGATGGTGGGCAAGCATATTGGAGAGGTGCTTCTACCCCAGCAGTGCCTCATCACGGTTATCATCGATGAGGAGGGGGTGCCTCGTATCCCCACCAGCGACACCCTCGTTCGCGCTGGCGACGAGGTGGTCGCGGTCTGCCGCCGGGAGACTGAGGACGCCTTGAGGGCTGTCCTCACCACCCCCGCCAAAGAGACGGAATGAGCACCAAGCGCATCGCCTTTCTGGGGCCGTCGGGCACCTTCAGCGAAGAGGCCGCCCTACGCTACGACCCCACGGCCCAACTTTTGCCCTTCGCCAGCGTGGCCGCCGTGGCTGCGGCTGTCGATTCGGGCATGGCCGAGGAGGGGGTGGTGGCCATCGAGAATAGCATTGAGGGCTCAGTCACCGATACCCTGGACATCCTCATCCACGAATCGCGCCTCTCCATCAGGCAGGAGCTCGTCCTGCCCGTCGACCACTGCCTCCTGGTGCGGCCGGGCATACAGGCCGCCGATGTGAAAGTGCTCTTGTCTCACCCCCAGGCCCTGGGCCAGTCGCGGCGCTTCGTGGAGCGCTGCTTCCCCAAGGCGGAGATAGTCGCTGCCCTGTCCACAGCGGCGGCGGTGGAGGAGATGATGGCCCGCGAGAACGCCGCCGCTATCGCCACCCGCCGTGCCGCCGAGCTCTACGCCGCCGAGATCCTGGCCCGCGACATCCAGGACCGCTCCGATAACCTCACTCGCTTCGTGGTGCTGGCCGAAACCGACCATCCCCCCACGGGGAACGACAAGACCTCCCTCGCCTTTTCCTTCGCCGATGACCGGCCCGGGCTGCTAGTGAGAGCGCTGGAGGAGTTCTCCAGCCGCGGCATCAATCTCACCAAGGTGGAGTCGCGGCCCACCAAGGAGCGTCTGGGCGAGTACATCTTCCTGCTGGACCTGGCCGGGCATCGTAGCGAGGGGACGGTGGCTGAGACCCTGAAGGCGGTCGAGGCCCAGGCCTCCTTCTTCCGCATCTTTGGCTCTTACCCCCGCTACGTCGAGAGTGCCTAGCCCCCCATGCCCGAGCTGCCGGACCTCGAGGCCTATCGCTCGTTCTTCAATCGCCGCATCCCTGACGTCGGCATCGAGGCGGTGACGGTGGGCATTCCCCTGGTGGTGCGCGTTCCCAAGGACGATTTCATTGCCACGCTCACCGACAACCTTTTCGGCGCGGTGGAACGACGGGGCAAGTTTATCCTCTTCTCTCTGAAGAGCGGGGACTACGTCGCCATCCACCCCATGCTCAGCGGCCGCTTTCAGTACTGTCGGCCCCAGGAGAAGCGGCGGGCCAAGACCTGCTTCGTGCTGGCTCTGACCAACGGCCACGAGCTGCGCTACTTTGACGATAGGCTGATGGGCAAGGTCTACCTGGTGAAGGAAGGAGCCTTCGATGCCGTGCCTCGTTTCGGGGAGTTGGGCCCCGAGCCCCTGTCGGAGCAACTTACCGAGGAGGCCTTTCGAGAGCGGCTCAGGCGTTTCCGTGGCCAGATCAAGAACGTAATCCTCAACGAGACCTTGGTGGCCGGCATCGGCAACGCCTACGCCGACGAGATCCTGTTCGCCGCCGGCCTCCATCCCTACCGCAAGCGGACGGAGCTATCGGCGGAAGACGAGAGCCGCCTGCATCAAGCCATCCGCTCTGTGCTCGGCCAAGCAGCAGCTATCGTTACCGACCGCATGGAGAAGGAGGGCCTGCCGCTGGACGAGTACCGAGACCACCTGAAAGTGCACCGCCGCGGCGGCCAGCCCTGCCCCAACTGCGGCTCCCCCATCACCGAGATCACCGCTGGCCAGCGCATTACCAGCTTCTGCCGCCACTGCCAGAAATAGCGCCGCTGTGGACCAGCTCTTGCTCCGCGCTCGCCCCTGCCTCCCTCTCGCTCCCCACGGGGCCTGGGCTCCCCATCAAAAGCATCAGTCGCCCAGACGCTATCCTTAGCCGAGGCCCGATTGCAACACAGAATCCTTTCTGCTATCATGGCGGCTGTGACAGACACCGCCGTATTAGTTCTTAATCAGAATTACGAGCCGCTTAACGTCTGCAACGCCGGACGTGCCTTCGTTCTGGTGGACCGAGGCAAGGCTGAGGTGTTGGAGAACGGGCGGGGCTACCTGCGTAGCCCCTCCTTCGTTTTTGAAATCCCCTCGGTTATTCGCCTCGTCTACATAATCCGACGACCTCGGCCCCAGGGACGGCTCTGCCGCCGTGACGTCTTCCTGCGTGACCGCTACACCTGCCAATACTGCGGACGCCGGACGCGAGACCTTACCCTCGACCATGTTCTCCCCCGCAATCGGGGCGGTCAGCACGACTGGGAGAACGTGGTGGCCGCCTGCAAGGCCTGCAACCACCGCAAGGCCGGCCGTACTCCTCGCGAGGCGCACATGCACCTCATCCGTCACCCCACCCGTCCTCCCTACAACCCGTATCGTCCCTTCTACCACTACCTGGAGGAGCAGATGGAGTGGCGCAAGTTCATCCCCGGCTGGCAGCCCGACTCAGGCTTCTGCTAGTCTCCCGGAAATCCCTAAGGATTATTTCCGTTCCATCGTGAGCAGGCGTAAGCCCTTTATCTGGCGGAAGGTAGCCCCCTCGTTCAGGCAGCGCAGGGCCAGACCAGGGTCCACCACTCGCGTCCCCGAGATCACGTCCACCCCGTAATCGAACAGAACCGGCGACAGGGGCGTGCTCGGCCCGAGGACGACCACCACCGTCTCGGGCCGGCATAGGCTTAGCAGTTGCTCCAGCGTGTGGTTGATGAAGGCGCTGCCGGTGATGGCGGCGAGGTCTATCTGTGGCAGGATGGTCGCGGCCTCCTCGGCGCCCACGTCGCCCGGCCGGGGATGGAGCTCGATTACCCACAGTCGCCCAGCCGCCTCGCGCAGCGCCGGCACGAAGGGGAAGTGGCCGACCAGGGCCACCTTCTTGCCCCGGCCGCGCTCGCACAGCAGCTCGCCCGCGTTGAGGTCCACACAGCGCCCCTCATCCACGTCGAGGAGGGAGTTGATCGCCGCCAGGCCGATGCCTGCCTCCAGCGTGCTCTGCGAGTGCGCCAGCTTGGTCAGCTCGAGGGCGCTTCTGCCGACGAGGCTCCCAGCCTCCTGCACGAAGATGGCGCCGTGCTCGTGGTTTCCAGGGCCCACGGTTGAGGCCAAACCGCACCCTCGGCTGAGCACGGCTGTCCAGAAGGGGCTGACCCGCACCTCGCGCACCGGGGCGTCTTCGTTGAGGGTAGCTATCACGTCATCCAGGATCTTCACGCTGTCCCGCCCCAGTGCTGATTCTTGCTATTTGGTCAGTCCAGGCGCTCCATGATGTTGGGCAGGTTGCCGTCCAGGTATTGGAGGACGGCCTCGCGGATATCGCTCACGTCAGTGATGATGGGCTGGATGCCGTAGCCCTTGAAGCTTTCGTAGGCTCCATACCCCATGCCCCCGGCAATAAGCACCTCGCAATCGGCGATGATGTCCGCCATACTCTGATGCTTGGCCTGGGAGCCAGCGTCGTAGCCGTGCCTCTCGCCGGGGGCCAGCCTGGGGTGCCGCTGAGCGGCGAAGGTGTGATGACCGGCCTTGGAGCGCGTCTCGCTGTCGACGATCTTATTCCCTTCGACCGTGAGCACCACATAATAGCGTGCTCTGCCGAAGTGCTGGCTGATGTTGATTTCGTCTTCGGATATAACTGCGATCTTTAGTTGGCTGCTCCTATCCGCCATCCTTGAGACCTCCGTTAACGCCGGGCCGCCTTACCCCTGAGCGGCTACCACTTTCCAGAGTTCCTCCATTCGCCGCGACACCAGGCCGTCGCCGAACTCCACCACCGGCACCCCCTGGGTGATGGCATCGGTGACCACCGTATCGAAGGGAATCTTGGCAGCGACGTCTATGTCCGCCCGGCGGCAGTAGTCCTCGATGTGCCGCGAGTTTCGTTCATCAAGGTCATACTTGTTTATGCACACCAGCGTCTTCACGCCGAAATGGCGGCATACGGCCAGCACCCGCTCCAGGTCGTGGATGGCGCTCAGGCTGGGCTCGCTGACGATCAGGGCCAGGCTTGCCCCGGACAGGGAAGAGATCACCGGGCAGCCGATCCCCGGCGGCCCGTCGCTGAGAATGTAGGCCGAGCCCTCGTCCTTGGCGATGACCCTGGCCTTCTGCTTCACTGCTGTTACCAGCTTGCCCGAGTTCTCCTGTCCGGCATCCAGGCGAGCGTGAACCAGCCGTCCATATCGGGTATCCGACAGGTACCAGTGGCCCGCGAGAGTATCGACCATCGTCACCGCTTTCTCCGGGCAAACGTGGAGGCAGAAGCCGCAGCCCTCACAGGCAAGGGGGTCCACCTGGAACTCCTCGATGGCGTCGAAGCGACAGGCGTCGAGGCACAGGCCGCAACCGGTACACACCTCCTGATCGATAACGGCCACCTTCTGGCCCCAGAACTCGTGTGTCTCCTTCACTTTGGGCTGGAGCAGCAGGTGGAGGTTGGCAGCATCGACATCGCAGTCGCAGAGGACCTTGTTGTCTGCCAGCGCCGCAAACGAGGCGATTACGGCCGTCTTGCCCGTTCCTCCCTTGCCGCTAAGTACGACGATTTCTTTCATTGCTCACCGTGCCGCTACTGCCAGGCGTTGGATGCTCTCCAGAAGGTCGCGGAAGGGCTTGCGCCAGGATGGCATGCCAGCGACCAGGCTTTGGCCGCGGCAGTACAGCTCGGCTATTCGCCTGTCAAGAGGGATCTTGAGGAGGACGGGGACATTCTGCTGGGCACAATAGCGTTCCACCTCTTGGTCGCCGGAGCCGTCGCGATTGATGACCACCCCGCAGGGGATATTCAGCTTCGTTGCCAGCTCCACAGCCAGGGCAAGGTCGTGCAAGCCAAAGGGGGTGGGCTCGGTGACTAGGAGGCAGAAGTCGCTGCCCCTTACTGCCTCCACCACGGGGCAGGAGTTGCCCGGCGGCACATCGATGATGACGGTGCTGCTCCGGTCGGTGCGCTGCTTGACGGCGCGGATCACCGGCGGGGCCATAGCCTCGCCGATGGCCAGTCGCCCCTGGACGAATCGCACTTCGCCGGCCCGTCCCTCCTCGACGACGCCTATTTCCCGCCCTTCCTCGCTAATGGCCTCCTCTGGGCACACGTAGGTGCAGACGCCGCAGCCGTGGCAGAGCTCGGGGAAAACCAGGACGTTTTCGCCCATCACGGCGATGGCGTTGTAGGGGCAGGCTTCAGAGCAGACTCGACAGTAGGTGCACTTATCTTTGTCGACTTTGGGCACGGGCACCAGGACCGGCCGGGAGGAGGTGATCGTCGGCCGCAGCAAAACATGGGCATTGGGCTCTTCCACATCGCAGTCTAGCAACTGCACCGAGCCCTGTCCCTCCAGGGACAGGGCCAAGCTGGTGGCTACTAGGGTCTTTCCGGTGCCGCCCTTGCCGCTGGCGACAGCCAGGATCATTCGCCCTCTCCCTTAGCTTGTGCCACCGATGTCAGGCCTAGGGCTGCCACCTCTGGCCGCGACCGCCGCCCATGCCGCCGCCCATGCCGCCACCACGACCGCCGCCCATGCCGCCACCGCGACCGCCGCCCATGCCGCCACCACGACCGCCGCCCATACCGCCGCCGCGACCGCCGCCCATACCGCCGCCGCGACCGCCGCCCATACCGCCGCCGCGACCGCCGCCCATGCCGCCACCACGACCGCCGCCCATGCCACGGCCCATACCGCCGCCCATGCCACGGCCCATACCGCCGCCCATACCTGGGCCCATGCCAGGGCCCATACCCGAATAGGCCTCAGCCGAAGGCCCAGGGGTTGCCCGAAGCTCGCCCCTTTTGTAGGCCTCGATGGCCTGGCGTACGCTCCCCGAAGCACCGACAAATATGCCGATGCCGGCGGCGGAGAGCACCTGATAGGCGTTGGGGCCGCAGTCACCGGTGATGACAGCCCCCGCGCCCATCTGCCCAACGAGTTGCGCGGCCTGGATGCCGGCGCCGCCAGGCGCCGTCATCGCCGGGTTCTCCACAGCCTCGAAATCTAGACTCTCGCTGTCCACGATGAGCAAGTACTGGCACCTTCCGAAGCGGGGGTCAATCGGAGAATCAAGGCTCGGCCCCGCAGCGGAGACGGCGACCTTCATAAAGCACCTCCCGATCTGTTTCGTCTATTTGCGAAAACGGTAAACTCCTGCAAGCGGCAAATCAAGCCCTTGTGTCGCTACGGGGTGGCTTATTCTACCCGCTCGGCTTCTCCAGTTCGCTGATCCGTCGCTCGATCCCTTCCAGATAGGTCCTGACGGACTCCGCCTCCTCCTTGAGGGAAGCCACCTCGTCCTCAACAGGTGGTGCGGCTCCCCAAGGGCCAGTGCCGTACCCGGGGCCGCCACCGTACGCCGAGCCAGCGCCGGGCCATCCCCAGCCGCGACCGCGTCCCATACCTCCGCCCATACCTCCGCCCATACCTCCGCCCATGCCTCGGCCCATGCCTCGGCCCATGCCGCGACCCATACCTGGGCCCATGCCAGGGCCCATACCCGAATAGGCCTCAGCCGAAGGCCCAGGCGTTGCCCGAAGCTCGCCTCTTCTGTAGGCCTCGATGGCCTGGCGTACGCTCCCCGAAGCACCGACAAATATGCCGATGCCGGCGGCGGAGAGCACCTGATAGGCGTTGGGGCCGCAGTCACCGGTGATGACAGCCCCCGCGCCCATCTGCCCAACGAGTTGCGCGGCCTGGATGCCGGCGCCGCCAGGCGCCGTCATCGCCGGGTTCTCCACAGCCTCGAAATCTAGACTCTCGCTGTCCACGATGAGCAAGTACTGGCACCTTCCGAAGCGGGGGTCAATCGGAGAATCAAGGTTTGGCCCCGCAGCGGAGACAGCGACCTTCATAAAGTACCTCCCGATCTGCTTCGTCTATTCACGAAAACAGTACACTGCCCCTAGCGGCAAATCAAGGTCTTGCGCTGCCACGGGTGGTTTCTTCTACTTGCTCGGCTTCTCCAGTTCGCTGATCCGGCGCTCGATCCCTTCCAGATAGGTCCTGACGGACTCCGCCTCCTCCTTGAGGAAAGCGGCCTCGTCCTCAACAGGTGGTGCGGCTCCCCAGGTGCCAGCCCCGTAGGGGCCAGCGCCGTACCAGGGGTCCGCGCCGTACCAGCCACCACCGTATCCCCAGCCACCGCCGGGACCCCAGCCACCGCCGCGACCCCAGCCGGGACCCCAGCCACCGCCGCGACCCCAGCCACCGCCGCGACCCCAGCCACCGCCGCGACCCCAGCCGGGACCCCAGCCACCGCCGGGAGGGCCGTACAGCCCGACATATCCTCTACCCATCTTCGCTACCTCCTCTTCCCAAGATTCGTCAGTTCTCTAGCCACGCCCTGCCCTATCACCAGGGATAGCGCCTGGCAGGCCAGTAGTAGGGCGGCCTTGCCCCCGCAGGATATGTGCCCACGTATCCGGCACCTGCCCCATAGGAGGCCGGGTATCCGCCACCTGCGCCATAGGAGCCCGCGCCGTAGGCCCACCACCAGCGGGGCCGCCACGGGTACCATCGGCAGAAGGGATAGGGATTGCCTCTACCCCAACCGCCTCGGCCCCATCCGAATCGCCCTCTTCCAAACATCGCGGTCACATCCTATTGCCTTTTCCAGCACAACACCGGAAGCCGCTTTTTAGCCGCAGTGCTCGCCGTGCAAGCGCTTGCCGCACTTAGGGCAGGTGAACGAGCTGCAGGGTACGCCTCTCCTGTGCGGCTGCGAATATCCGCACCCTTTGCAGCGGCAGATCATCGACCCGCCGAGGCCGCGGCCCACGGGAGCGCCCCTTGTACCTCTCAGGATAGACATCTTCATACCTCCTCGAATCGCTAGCGACGGCCTTTGCCTCGTTGCCTGCGGCGACGGCCGCCGGGGCCTGGCTCTGGTCGGCCGCCAGCGCCTGGCTCTGCCTGGCCACCAGTCCTTCTAGCGACGTTTCGCCCCTCCAGCCACCTCCTCACCAGCCCGGTGACCGCATCCACGGCTAGGGGAGCTGCCGCTGCCAAGGTGGAAACTATCGCTGGCCGAGCCCGGCTCAGAGCAGACTGCCTTGTAACCTGCGCCGGTTGTGTCTGCTCTGCCACCATCGGCGCAGCCTCCACCTCGTAGATGGCGCCCTCGGGGCAGGCCGTCAGGCAGTCAGCGCAGCCAGTGCAGATGTCCTGGTTGATAACAGCCTTATCCTCCTGGAGGACGATGGCCCCCTCCTCGGGGCACACTTCCAGGCAATCGCCGCAGCCCGTGCACTTGTCCTCATCGATGAAGATCATGGGCTGTCTCCTTGCCAGCGGCCTCCGCCGCGACCGCGTCTACCGCCCGGCCCTCGCAAGGCGGGGCCAGCGGACCGGACGGGGAGCACGCTTGGGCTATCGCAGCGTGGACAGGCCAGAGGAAGGCCGGACGCCATCACCTCGAAAGGCACGTACCACTCGTGGCCGTCGCGGCGGCAGCGGAAGCGTTGGCTGGGCAGAGCGAAGTTGCCGCCTTTGATGCGAACGGCCTTGCCATTGGTGAGGGCATCGGCGACCTTCTGGCGGGCCGATTCGAGCACGCGGTGGAAGGTGGGGCGGGAGATGCGCATCTTTTGGGCGCAATCCTCCTGCTGCAATCCTTCCACGTCTTTGAGGCGAATGGCCTCCAGTTCCTCAACGCTCAGAGCCACCCCTTGCAGAAGGTGGGAAGGCACCCCCGCTGGCTTGAAGTAGGTCACCTGCGGCATGAAAGCCACCCGTCGCCACTTGATCGGTCTTGGCATACCGTCAGAACTCCATGGGAGTTACGGACATATGTCCACAACAATCCTAGCGCACATGCCGTCGCTAGTCAAGAGGGTGTACTCGTCCAGTACATTAGTGACACTAAGGAGGGCGCGCAAGGGCGAAGTCCTCCAGGAACTGCTTAGGCGTCTTATATCCCAGGGCCTGGTGGGGGCGCACGGTATTGTAGACGTGCTCCCA
>Ga0315541_1000067_pt1 | contig 94360 bp, 70 predicted proteins | sample SalMarSW160190MG_FD_203095 | JGI IMG/M metagenome (GOLD analysis project Ga0315541, IMG submission 203095) | Salt marsh sediment microbial communities from the Plum Island Ecosystem LTER, Massachusetts, United States - Salt Marsh Sediment SW1601-190 ... | reverse complement strand
ACCAGGGACCAGGGAATAGGGACCAGAAACGGCAAAGGGACCAGAAACGGCAAAGGGACCAGGCACCAGGGACCAGGGACCAGAAACGGCAAAGGGACCAGGCACCAGGGACCAGGGAATAGGGACCAGAAACGGCAAAGGGGCCAGAAACGGCAAAGGGACCAGGCACCAGGGACCAGGGAATAGGGACCAGAAACGGCAAAGGGACCAGAAACGGCAAAGGGACCAGGCACCAGGGACCAGGGAATAGGGACCAGAAACGGCAAAGGGACTGGGGACTTGGGACTCGGGACTAGGCAACGGCAACGGCAACGACAGAATGCGGCACACGGCCGTGTGGCGAAACTGGGTAAGCTGGGTAACCACCTGCACGAGCAAATCAAGGTTATCGGACTTTCAAATCCGGAACACATTGCACGCCAAGGACTTCGGGATTTTCAAACCGTTCTCAATGGTTCCCAATGGTACAGAACGGTATCGAATGGTATCGAATGGTGCTCAATGGTACTCAATGGTTGCGAATGGTATCGAACGGTGCAGCTTGGTTCCGGCCGTCTGGGAAGAATAGGCAAAATGGGAAAGCAGGCACCCCAACAAATCAAGGTTATCGGACGTTCAAACCCACAAGGCAGTGCGGCCCAACGGTTTGTGGATTTGGGGCCCCTTGCGAAACTTTGCGAATCTTTGCGAATCGTTGCGAAACGTTGCGAAACGTTGCGAATCGTTGCGAAACGTTGCGAATCGTTGCGAACCTTTGCGTTTCTTTGCGAACCTACCTGCCCGGGCAACGACGCCCGGCCAGGCCTACCCGGTGGCGGCAGGCAAGCAGGCGGGTCTTTGCGTTCCTACCTGCCCGGGCAACGACGCCCGGCCAGGCAGGCAAGTCTTTGCGTTCAGGACGAGGCAACACAGGGTGGCATGCTTCTGGCTGCCCGCCTACCTACCGGAGGTGGGCAGGTAGAAGCATGGCACCAACGGGCAACAGGGAACGAGGACCGTGGGACCGGAAAACCGGAACCAGTAGCCAGGAGCCGGGAGCCAGGAACGGCAGAAGCAGAAACGGCAACAACGAGACCCGGAACGCGGAATGCGGAACACGCAGGGAGGTACTGTTTTGCTCCCAATTGCTGACTTGCTGAATTGTGTGATTGGTGAATTGCTGCCGGCGGGCGGCAGGCGTGCCGGCCGGCGGCAGGCCCGGCCGGGGCGCGGGGCTCACGGCTCAGGCGCGGCCGGGCCGCGGCGAAGTTCGGCGCTGCCGGCGGCGGGGCGGTCAGGACTGGCGGGTGGCGCGCTTGAGCTGGCGGGCCCAGAGCGACAGCCACACGACGATCAGGACAGCCACCAGGACGGCTACCTTGAAGACGCCGAAGAACCACAGCCAAATGGTATGCACGGTCGACCAGGTCAGGTCGCCCCCGCCCCAGCAGTACAGCAGCCAGTCCGGGCGGGCGCGCATGATGGCCAGGAAGGCCAGCCACCCGATCAGCAGCCATACGACGGCGATCAGGACCGTCCACCACCCGGCCGTGGCCGCCGCCCCAACGCGCTTTGCCAACCTTTCGTCCATCGTCCGGCTCCTTCGTCAGTCCGTAAAGTATCAGTATCGGCCAGGGGCGCCGCCGCCCTCCAGCCGGTGTTTGACAGGGCTTCGCCCGTGCAGATAGACTCCCCCGAGCATGCGAATCCTGCTGGTCAACGACGACGGTATCTTCGCGGCGGGCCTGGCGGCCCTGTGGGAGGCGGTCCGCGACCTGGGCGAGGTGACGGTGGTGGCGCCGGAGTCGCCGCAGTCGGCGGCCGGGCGGTCCATCACGCTGCACGGACCGATTTACTGCCGGCGGGTGCAGGTGGAAGGGGCGTTCTGCGGCGTGGGCGTGTCGGGTCGCCCGGCCGACTGCGTGAAGCTGGCCGTCCGCGAGCTGATGGACGCCCGGCCGGAGCTGGTGTTGGCCGGCATCAACGCCGGCGCCAACGTCGGCATCAACGTCTTCTACAGCGGCACGGTGGCCGCGGCCGCCGAGGGGGCCCTGTTCGGCATTCCCTCCGTGGCCTTCAGCCTGGAGGCCGGGCACGACGCCGCGCCGGCGGACTTCCGGCGGGCCGCGCGGCTCTGCCGCTGGGTGCTCGACGGCCTGATCGCAAGGCCCATGCCGACCGGCGACCTGATCAACGTCAACGTGCCGGCGCTGGCCGGCGGCGGGCCCCGCGGGGTCAAGGCCGTTCCCCAGAGCACCTCGGCCATCAGCGAAAACTACCTCCGCGAAAACGGCGCGGACGGGCGGATTTCCTTCCAGCTCACCGACGAGTTCGACCACGGCCCCCAGGAGGGCGAAACCGACGTGACCGCCTTGAGCGAGGGATTCATCACCATCACCCCGCTCCACTGCGACCTGACCGACCGCTTCCGCCTGGCACAGGTGGGCCGCCACCATTGGAAGGACATGCCGAGCTGAGCTGGTCACAGGAATGTTTGCCCGCCTTCCTGCCGCCTGCCTGTCGCCCGCCTGCCTGCCGGAGGTGGGCAGGGAGGTGGGCAGGCACAGTCTCAGGAGGCGAGGATGCGTCCGCACGGGCGGGCGAAGAGACCACGAATTACACGAATGACACCGAATTCCACGAATGGGCTCTTTTCTCAAACCAGCGCTGTGCGGGGACCGTGGGTGTTACGGGGGGCGGGGCTCATTCCGGCCCGGGGGGGTACTCGGTGCACAGGCAGAAGCGGGCCGGCTCGTCCTCCTCGATGGCGGGGAAGCGCGGCAGTTCTTCCAGGAAGCGGTTGTCGCGGGCGTCGTCGTTGACCCTGCTGACCTCGCCGACGAGGACGGGCCCGCCGCCGCTCTCGCCCCAGAAGGCGTGGTACAGCCGCGGCGGCAGCGCGACCGACTCGCCCGGCGAGAGCACCAGCTCTCCGCCGGCCGGGAATGTCCGTCTCATCCCATCGACCTGGACGGCCACGTCGCCGTGCTGGTCGAGCTTTTCGTCGGAGGTGGAATGGTAGAGCTTGACGACCAGCCGCCCGCCGCCGCGGTTGATGATGTCCTCCATCTTGGAAAAGTGGAAGTGGTAGGGCGTCAGTTGCCCTTCGCGGACCATCATCGCCTTTTCGCAGTAGTCCTTTCGGTCGGGGCCGGGCGAGCCGCCGGGCGGGCCGTTGCGGAGGGTGAACAGCGTAAGTCCGAGCTGGTGAAAGCGCCCGCCGCCGAAGTCGGTGACGTCCCAGCCCAGTCCGTTGCGGCGGACCTCGTCGGCCTCGTGGCCGGTCCGGGCCCACTCGGCCGGCGCGTGCGTCGCCCACGGCGGCAGGTGGGATCGCTGCGAGGCGGCGAAGTCGATGAACTCCTGGATGGTGCGGTTGATCTCGCTGCGTTTCATTGGTCGTTGGCCTCGTCCACCGGCGCCAGCCGGAGGCAGTCCCGGGCGGCGACATCATGTCCCGCCAGCAGGGCCGCGGGCGATTCCGGCTGGTGGGTCCGGTCGGATAGATATGCGGCCTCGATGGCCGCCATCGTGAGCAGGTTCTCCCAGCCCGAGCAGGGGTATCCTGAGACATTGGCGGCCGAGGCCCGCACGAATGCCTCGACCTCGCGGGCGAACACGGCCGCCGGGCGCTCGTCGGCCCGAAAGGTCTCAATGACGGCCCCGTCGCGGTCGCGCAGGAGGCAGCGGTCGGGCCCGACCGACAGCGACCCGCCCTCCCCGTAGACCAGCAGGCCCTCGCTGACGGGGTCGAAGCAGCGGCTGACGGTGATGACCGCGGCGGCCTTATCGGTATAGCGGAAGGCCACCGAGACGGTGTCCTCGGTGTCGTAGACGGGCTGGTCGACCCCGGCCGGGGCCCCCGCCGGACGCCCCTGAGAGCCGCCCAGCGGCTGCCGCGTCCCGGCGATGGCGTACACCGTCTCCGGCAGGCCCATCAGCCAGACCACCAGGTCGAAGATATGGTAGCCCAGATTGATCAGGGCGCCTCCGCCGGCGGCCTTGTCCCCCCGCCAGCCCAGGATCGCCCCCAGGTTGTACAGGTAATGGGCCTGGACGAGGTAGACCCTCCCCAGCCGCCCGAGCAGCTCCTTGCCGCGGCGGTAGCCGCCCATGAACCGCCGCTGGGTGCCGATGACGAACCTGCGCCCGGCGGATTCGGTAAGTCTGCACAAGGAAACGGCTTCGTGGAGGTTTCGGGCCAGCGGGCTCTCCTTCCAGACGTGGGAGCCGCTCTGGCTTGCCAGGCGGACCAGCTCGGCCGACGGGGCCGGCGGAACCGTCAGAAACGCCCCCGCCGGGCGGGTCTCGACCAGCAGCCTGCGGTGGTCGGTATATGCCGGACAGCCGGCCTCGGCCGACGCCGATGCCGCCGCCGCCGCGTCCAGGTCCGAGACCCCCACTAGCTCCACCAGCGGGCAACCGCACAGGGCCCGCAACATGTTTCGGCCGAAGCCGCCGGTGCCGATGAGGGCTACGCGAAATTGTTCTGCTGGCATGGACCGCCTCTGGGCTTGCCGGGGACCCCAGATTAGGTGCTGGGTGGGAATTGTCAAGCCCGCCCCCAAATATGGAGTTGCGAGCGGGAATATTGGGATATTTTGAGCGTTCCGGCAGGTGTACCCTTGACACCGCCGCGGCGCGGATGTTATCATCAGGCGCATTATGGTTACGACGACCTCCTCCAAGGTTGCCTCGGCCAAGCTCCCCCGCCGACCGGTAATCCGCACCTATGACGCGGCGTTGAAGTACTTGTTCGCGCAGACCGACTACGAGCGAATGCTGCGGGTGCGGTACAACCGGGACACCTTCAGCCTGGCCCGGATGAGGCTGCTGCTGAAGAAGCTCGGCGACCCGCACAAGCGGCTGCGGTGCGTTCACATCGCCGGGACAAAGGGCAAGGGCTCGACCGCGACCATGCTGGCGGAGATGCTCCGGGCCTGCGGGCACAAGGTGGGCCTGTACACCTCCCCGCACCTGGTGGACATCCGCGAGCGGATCCGCATCAACGGCGAGATGATCACCCAGGCCGCCCTGAGGCGGTACATCAACAAGGTGGCCGTACGGCTGGCCCGGATGTCCAACGACAAGCCCACGTTCTTCGAGATCTTCACGGCGATTGCCTTCATGCACTTCGCCGATCAGTCGGTGGACGTGGCGGTGCTGGAGACCGGGCTGGGCGGGCGGCTGGACAGCACCAACGTGGTCAAGCCGATGGTGGTCGGCGTGACCAGCATCAGCATCGACCACACCGATCAGCTCGGCAAGACGATCGAGGCGATTGCCGGGGAGAAGGCCGGCGTGTTCAAGTCCGGCGTGCCGGCGGTGTCGGTGCCGCAGGTGCCCGCGGCCAAAACCGTCCTGAAGAAGGCCGCCAAGGTCGCCAACACGCCGCTGCTGTTCACCGGCGAGGACATCGACTTCAGCCTGCGCTTCGAGTCCTCGCGCAAGAGCGGGCCGCAGACTCGGATCTGCCTGACGACCCCGCGAAGCCAGTTCGAGCACCTGCCCGTCCCCCTCATGGGCGAGCACCAGGGGCTCAACTGCGGGCTGGCGCTGGCGCTGCTGGACCAGTTGAAGGTACAGGGCATGGAGATCGACGACGGCACCGCCGTTGAGGGTCTCTCGCGGGTGCAGCTTCCCGGGCGGATGGAAATGCTGCGGGAGACGCCTCGCATCCTCGCGGACGGGGCCCACAACGCCGCCTCCATTGAGGCCCTGATGCGGTCGGTTGGGCAGTACATTCCGTACGACTCCATGGTGGTGATCTTCGGCTGTGCGGCCGACAAGGACATCGACGGCATGCTGGAGCAGATCATGCGCGGGGCCGACAAGGTAATCTTCGCCAGGCCCGACACCCCGCGCGCCGCCAGCCCGAAAGACTTGGCCGAGCGGTATGAGGAGCGCTCCAGCAAGATGGCCCAGGTGGTGCCGGACCTCTCCGAGGCCATCCGCGTCGCCAGCGGCGCCGTCAGCCGCGGCGACATCATCTGCATCACCGGCAGCTTCTACCTGGTCGGAGAGGCCAAAAAGCTCTTGCAGTAGTAGAGCCACGACCAGGGAAAACGCAGAACCAGAGCGGCCCGTCGAAGGCGGCGGGCCGTTTTCTTTGCGCTCATTGGCCGCGGCCTGGTCGCGGGTTTCGCCTCCGGAACGGCGGTGAATCTCTCATTTGCCGCCGAGGGAGCCCCCCATCGCCCCAACGTCCTTGGCCCGCGGCCGGAGTCATATCTTAGACTACCTATAGGTCGGACAACTCGTAAGGCCAGTTCCAACGAGGCCAAGGCTGCTCACGATGGTATGGGCGTCCCTGCGACCGGGGCGCGGCAGCCCGAGGGCTCGACGCCCAGGCTCGTTCGACCTGGAAGCGTTTGTACCGCCTGATGGAGGCGCAATGGTCACGACTGCCTCGGAGATCCAGGGCTGCGTGCTCGTGATGGACCCCGATCCGGCGCGGTCGGCGAGCCGCCAGGCTGAGCTGATCTCAGATGGCTGGCAGGCCCTGCTGGCCCGGGATCCGGCCGGGGCCCTCGCGGCCGTCCAATCGGGCGACGTGGACGCGGTGGTGTTGGAAGTCAGCACCGAGGAGGCAGAGGCCTTGGACCTGCCTCGCGTGCTGCGCGTGGCCGGCGGGGTTGCCCATCTGCCCGTCATCGTCATGGCGCCCGCCCCGCCCGAGCAGGCCCGATGCCGGTTCCTCGAGGGCGGCGCCGACGACATCCTGCCCAACGACATCTCCCCGGCCGAACTCGGCGCACGCCTGCGGGCGCTGATGCGGGTAAAGCGACTGCACGATGAGCTTCGGGCTTCCAGACAGGCCCTGGCGGCGTCGCTGGCGCGGGAGCGGCAACTGCTGGCCCAGCTCCGCCGCGACAACGCCCACCTGCTGACGCTGTGCACGACCGACCCGCTGACGCATTTGCAGAACATCCGCCATTTCAACGCCTTCCTGGACAGCGAGTTCAAGGTGGCCAGAAGGTACCGGCGGAAGCTCTCGCTGCTGGCGTTCGACCTGGATCACTTCAAGGTCGTCAACGACACCCACGGCCATCCCAGCGGCGACTACGTGCTGAAGGAGTTCGCGGTGATCCTGGAGCGGCTGGTGCGTGATTCGGACGTGGTCACCCGCACCGGCGGGGAGGAGTTCAGCGTCGTCCTGCCGAACGCGGGCCGGACCCAAGCCCAGGGCTTCGCCCAGCGCATCGGTAAGGCGGTGCGCGAGCGGAAGTTCGTGGTCTACGGCCAGGAGATCCACGTAACCACCTCCATCGGCGCCGCCAGCTACCCCGAAGACATCGAGATCGCCGACGCCCAGATGCTGCTGTATTTCGCCGACCAGGCCTTGCTCCGGTCCAAGCAGCTCGGGCGCGACCGCGCGTTCGCGTTCGGCATGTTCGACCGGGTGGAACGTCGCCGGTTGAGGCGGCAATACCTCGCGAGCTACTCGCGGCAGACGGACCGCGACGGCAAGCCGGCGATCGCCGGCACCCTCGCTCGCTAGGAGCCTGTCGCATTTTGGTTTCGGGTTCCCGGTGATTTTTCGGACGCTGTCTACTCCGGGAAGTCGCCGTTGCGAGCCCGCGCGGCGTTGGGGTCGCGTTCTCGGCCCGGTTCCAGACGAACTGGCCCCGCAGCCACCACCGCCTGGGCGTTATCGGACTGCTCGTAGCCGCTCCAGTTCGCCCGCACGGTCGACGCGCCGGCTCCTGAAAATCCCGTTGCCATAACAGTAAATCAGCAGACCCAGCAGCATCCTCGGCGGGTATTGCTCCGAGCCGCTCCCGCGCCGGTTCACCTTCAGTGTGCCCACCCTCGACGGACTCGATGACGAAGTGAATCATGTCATCTTCCGGCACCCAGTCCCGCGGGTCTGGAGGCAGCGGCATGGGCGTGTTCCGGTCGACGTTCACGAACCTGGTAGCCACGCACGCAGTCTACGGACCGGTCAGGCAGGCAACGCCGAGCTTTACAAATCCGCTGGAGCGGGTAGGCTGTGGCGCAGTCGACCCGCTCGGAAGGATACGGACGCCGAAGCCACAATCGTCCGGGCGAATGGAAAAGAAAAAGATGAGCGCCGAAGGGAAACCCGACGTCGCTGCGGTGACGTTCAGCTTCGTGGTGCCAGTGCACAACGCGGCCGAGTCGCTACCCGCCTACCACGAAGAACTGCGAAAGTCGGCCAGGAAGCTCGACGCCGCCTGCGAGTTCATCTTCGTCAACGACGGCTCGACCGACCAGACCGGGGCGGTCCTGCGGCGTCTGCGCGAGCAAGACGACCACGTCAAGTACGTGGAGCTGACCCGCAACTTCGGTCGGCGGGAGGCGATGACCTGCGGGCTGGACTACGCCGCCGGGGCGGCCGTCATCACCACGGACCCGCGCTGCCACTACCTGCCGGAGCTGATCGACGAACTCATCGGCAAGTGGCGGCAGGGCTACGCCGTCGTCTACGCCGTCAGCGGGGCGGCGGGGCCACTGTGGAGACGCCTGCGTGGCAAGGTCCTCGGGTGGGGCTACAGAAAGCTGACGAAACTGGATCCGTCCGACCCATCGGACTTCCGGCTGCTGTCGCGGCCGGTGGTGGACGCGCTGCGGGCGGCGCGGGCGAAGACGCGGCTGCTGGGCGGGCTGGTGGAGTGGATGGGCTTCCGCCGGGCGACGGTGTCCTATGAAGGCGAGTTGGCCGAGGGGGCCGCGCCGGAGCCGTCGCTTTCCAACTCGGCCAACCTGCTGGCCGGGGCGATCTTCGATCTGCTGGCCGGGCCACTGCGCTGGATCGGCCTGGCCGGCCTGGCGATGGCGGCCGCGGCGCTGCTGTACGCGATCGGCGCCCTCATCTGCTGGCCCCTGCTGGGGACGGCGGCAATGGCGAACTGGGTCATGCTGGCGGTCGGGGTGGCGGGCCTGCAACTGGCCATCCTGGGGGTTCTGGGCGAGCACGTCGGCAGGGCCCACGGCCAAGCCAGGGACTTACCCATCTACGTCGTCGGCGAGGCCGTCGGATTCGAGGCTGCCGAAGACGAGAGGCCCTCCGCCCGAGAGTCCGCGGCGAAGGTTCCGACGGGCCAGACGGCCCCCATACGCTTCTTCACGTAAGGGTTTGCCCGCCTCGGGAACGGTGGAGGACAACTCGCATCAACTCCGGCCCGCTCCGCACAACTATCCGCGACTTGCCGCCGTCGGGGGCGGGATTGTGCGCGTGCAGTTGCCGGGCACGGCGCCACTGGACGGTCAGCCAGCCGAGCTGGTTGGGGGCGAGGAAGTCCTTCGCGGGGTTGTCGGCCACGTAGGCGCAGGCAGTGGCCGGCGCGCCGAGGCGGCGACGGATACTCACAAATCCGGCGGGGGACGGCTTCCAAGCCGACCGGCCCATTTGCTCGGTGAAGACGACCGCGTGGAAGTACCGTTCCAGCCCGGCCGCGGACAGCTTGAGCCGCTGAGTGGGCAGATACCCGTCGGTCAGAAGCCCCAGCTTCACCCGCCGGCGGCGGAGGCTTCCCAGGAGCTCGGCCACGCCGCGGCAGGGGCGAATCCGCGGGCGGTGCCGGCGGTACAGCTCGACCAGCCGGCGGATCGCGGCCTGTTTCAGCCCCAGGCGGAAATGGCGGCTGAGGGCGTCGAACATTTTCTCCCTCCGCCCGGAAAGGAATCGCCGCCACATCCATCCCTCGAAGTCCGCCCGGCTGTGCAGGCGTCCGCGGAGGTGCTGCCCGACGGCCGAAAAGCCGCTGCGGACGTAATCGCGCTCGCGGAAGAGCGTGTCGTCCAGGTCAAAGACGACCGCCTGGATGTGGAAACCGGCTGGGGCCATGGCGGCGAAAGGCTATGTCGTTTTCCGGGGGCTGTTGTAGCCGGGTAGCTTTGTGGGGTCGTCGGCCTGGACGAACACGCCCTCGTCATACCGCAGCATGAGCAGATTCGGCGTGAACCGTCCCAGCTTGGCCGAGACCGGCAGTCCCAGCGTCTCTTCCAGCACGTATCGGGGCAGATCGGCCCCGGCGGCGACGGCCAGCGGCGCGCCCCCGCCGAAGCGGGGATTGATCTCGAAGAAGTGCGGCTCGCCACCCAGGGGCCGGCGGCATTGGGTGTTGATCACCCCCCAGATGCCCTCCAGGTCCTTCCCCAGCTTCACCCCGCAGGAGATGAGTTCCTCATCGCGGACGGTCAGGCCCTTTTCCACCTCGCCGGCGCGAATCGCCAGCCGCTGCCGCGGCACCACCGATTTGACCTGCCCGTCGGCGGTGCGATACACGTCCAGGGTGTACTCGGGGCCGCCAATGTAGTCCTGGATCAGCATCAGGTCGCCGAAGGTCGCCAGGTGCGCCTTCAGCTCGGCCTCGGAGTGCAGCACCCCGGTGCCGATGCTGGCCGAGCCGCGAATCGGCTTGATGAAGCAGGGGAAGAACGGCTCCTCCCGGAACCGCTCCAGGGGGAAGGTGCGGATGGTCCGCAGGCCGATTCGCCCGAGGTACTTGTTGGTGAGCGTCTTGTCGGTACACATGCGAACCGTTTCCGGCGGGCCGATCATCACCTTGCAGCCGGCGGCGGCGAACTCCTCTCGATGCTCGGCCAGTGCGCCGAGGTCCAGATCCGTCAGCGGGATCAGCAGGTCCACTTCCTGGGCGGCGCAGGTCTGCTTGAGCAGGGGGATGTATTCGAGGCTGTCGACCGGGGGGAAGAGGAATCCCTCGTCGGCGGCGTGAAAGGCCGCCGAGGCCGACGTGAGATCGGCCGCCAGCAGCCTGCCGGCTATCCCCAGGTCGGCCATCGCCCGGCGGAAGGCCTCCAGCAGGGCAACTCGCCGGCCGGCGCAGGCGAACAGGATGTTCAGTCGGCGCGAAGCGATTTTCACCGTTCCCTATGCTTGCGACGGCAGGGCCCCGACGCCGGCTCCGGCCGGCCGGCCCGTCCACGACTGCCGAAGCGGTCAACCCGCGGCCTTCACAGATTCGCTTTGTACCAACCGATGGCCTTGCGCAGGCCGTCGGCAAAGAATATCTTCGGCTCGTAGCCTATCACCTGTTTAGCAAGAGAAACGTCCGCCAGGCTGTGCCGAACGTCGCCGGCGCGGGGGTCTGCGTGCTCCGGCTGGATATCGGTGTCCATCAGCTCCCGCAGCAGTTCCAGGATCTCATTGAGCGTGGTGCGGGCGTGACAGGCGATGTTGAGGGGCCGGCCGTCGCAGACCTGGGCCGGGGCGTGGGCGCCCAGCCAGTTGGCCTCGCAGACGTTGTCGATGTAGCAGAAGTCGCGGCTCTGCTCGCCGTCGCCGTAGATCACCGGCCGCTCCCCTCGCAGCAGGTGAGACACGAACGCCGGGATCACCGCCGCGTACGGGCCTTCGGGGTCCTGGTAGGGCCCGAAGACGTTGAAGTAGCGCAGCGAGAGCGTCTCCATTTCGTAGCAGCGGGCGTAGGCGCTCATGTAGCTCTCGCAGGCGACCTTGCCGGCGGCGTACGGGCTGATGGGTATGGGCGTCATCGCCTCGTGCTTGGGGGATTCTTCGCGGTCGCCGTAGGCGGAGCTGCTGGCGGCGAAGACGACCCGCCGGACCCCGCCCGCGCGGGCCGCTTCCAGAACCGTCAGCGTGCCGTTGACGTTCACGTCGTGGCTGGTCTGCGGGTCTTCCACGCTGCGCGGCACCGAGCCCAGGGCGGCCTCGTGGAAGACGGCCGCACAGCCGGCGACCGCCTTGTCCATGGCCGGGCGGTCCCGGACGTCGGCCTCGAGAAACTCCACCCGGTCGACGAAATCGGCGATGTTGGCCCGCTTGCCCGTGGCGAAATTGTCCACCACCACCGCGTCGTGCCCCTTGCCCAGGACGTAGCGGACCAGGTTGGAGCCGATGAACCCCGCCCCGCCCGTGATCAGGTATTTAGCCAAGCCCTTCTCCTTCTCCGGCCGCGGCGGAATGACGAATTCCCAACGACGCGGGGGCCTCTAATCTCGAACGTCCGGTCCGAGATCCGTCAACGGTCGTTCGTCATTGCTGTTTCGACATCCGCTCGCGCTCGTGATCCATGATCTGCTGCAGCGTCTGGGACAACGTGAATCTCGGCTCGTAGCCGATCAGGCGTCGAATCTTGGTCAGGTCCGGCACGCGGGCCATCATGTCGTCGAACGGCCGGCCGTAGGCCTGCTCGTAGCTGATGTGGCGAACCTCGCTGGACGAGCCGGCCATGTCGATGATCTTCGCCGCCAGGCCGTTGATCGAAATGGGCTCGGTGGCGCCGACGTTAACCACCTCGCCGACGGCGGCGTCGCAGTCGATCAGCTTGATCAGCGCGCCCACCACGTCGGCAACGTTGGTGAAGCAGCGGCTCTGGTCGCCCGTGCCGTAGACGGTCAGCGGCTCGTTGCCCAGGGCGGCCCGGACGAACCGCGGCACCACCATCCCGTACGCCCCGGTCTGGCGCGGCCCGATGGTGTTGAACAGCCGGCCGATGATCGGCTCCAGCCCGTACTGCTCGCAGTACGCCAGCGCCAGGAACTCATCCACCATCTTGCTACAGGCGTAGCACCAGCGGGTGAAGCGCGTCGAGCCGAACACGGAGTCGTCGTCCTCGCTGAAGGGCACCTTGGTGCTCTTGCCGTAGACCTCGCTGGTGGAGGCGATGAAGACGCGTCGCCGGAACCGGTTGGCTAGGTCCAGGACCACTTCGCTGCCGTGGATGTTCGTCTCGATGGTGCGGACGGGCTCGTCGGCGATGAGCTTGACCCCCACGGCCGCCGCCAGGTGAAAGATTACGTCGCACTGGTCCACCAGCACCGCCATCGTCGAGGAGTTGCGGACGCTGTCGCGAACGAATTGGAGGTCGCTGCGCCCCAGCAAGTGCTCAATGTTGGCCAGCGAGCCCGTGGAGAGGTCGTCCACGACGGTAACGTCGTGGCCGGACTGGAGCAGCGCCTCGGTCAGGTGCGATCCGATGAACCCGGCTCCCCCGGTAATCAATACTTTCATGGCGCTATCACCTTACGCTGTCGCGGAAGCTTACAGGAATCGCCAAAGCATACCCGTCGCCCGCGCCCCTGACAATACCCTGCGATGAATGCCGCGGCGGTCGGCCCGATCCCGGCGCCGGAGATTCTGCTTGCCTCGGGCGCGGGCAGGCCTATATTAGTGAGACTTGCCTTGCGCCCGCCGGACGGTGAGTCAGATGCCTATCGCGGCGGGCGTTCGTCACTATTCGGGCCCTGCCGGGTATTTGGCGGCGGCCCCAGGGGCCGGCAGGACGTTCTTGAGGCCCCGGCGAGCAGTTGTGCGGAGATACCCATGCCAGCAAAGCGACCGCAGGACATTCGGAACATCGTGCTTCTGGGCCATGGCGGGGCGGGAAAGACCATCCTGGCGGAGGCACTGCTGCACGCGTTCGGGGCGAGCAGCCGCTTCGGCAGCATCGAGGACGGCTCCACCGTCATGGACCATCAGGACATCGAAAAGCAGCGCCAGCACTCGGTGGACCCGTCGGCGGCCTACTTTTCCCACGCCGGCAAGGAGATCAACCTGCTGGACGCGCCGGGCTATCCGGACTTTATCGGCGGCGCCATGTCGGCGATGGGCGGGGCGGACACGGCCGTGGTCGTGGTCTCGGCCGCGGCCGGAATCGAGGTCAACACGCGGCGGCTGTTCAAGGTCGCCGAGGAGGACGGCCTGGCCAAGGCGATCGTGGTCAACAAGATGGACGCCGAGAACGCCGATCTGCCGGCGCTGGTCAGCGCCCTGATCGAGGTCTTCGGCAGCGCCGTCAAGTGCATGAACCTGCCGGTCGACGGCGGGAAGAAGGTTATCGACTGCTTCGGCAACGAGTCGGGCTCGGCCGACTTCGGCGACGTAGCCGACGCCCACACGCAGTTGATCGAGTCCATCATCGAGGCCGACGAGGCTCTGATGGAGGCATACCTCGGCGGGGAGGAGGTCTCCCCCGAGAAGCTCAGCGCCGCCTTCGCCCAGGCGATGGTGGCCGGGACGGTCATTCCCGTCCTGTTCACGGCCGCACGCGAGCAGGTCGGCGTGACCGAGCTGGCCGACGCCATCGCCAACTACTTTCCCTCTCCGGCCGACGTCCGCGGGCGGGCGGTCACCGCCGGGCAGGGCGAGGACGCCGAGGAAATCGAGATCTCCGCCGACCCGGAAAAGCCCTTCGTCGGACAGGCATTTCGCATCGCCGCCGACCCGTTCGTGGGAAAGCTGGTCTGGGTCCGCATCCTCCAGGGCAGCGTGACGCCGGAGACGACCTTTCTGCTGCGCGACGAGCGCAAATCGACCAAGATCGGGCACCTTTTCAAGGTCCAGGGCAAGGAAACGGTGGAGATCGACTCGGCCGTCGCCGGCGACATCGTCGCCCTGGCCAAGATCGAGGAAATCCAACTCGGCGACGTCCTCCACGCCCAGGCCAAGCCCATGTTCCGCGCCGTCCCGGGCGTGCCCACGCCGATGTACTCCCTGGCGGTGACCCCCAAGAGCCGCGGCGACGAAGGCAAGATCTCCGAGTCGCTTACCCGCCTGGCCGAGGAAGACCCCACCTTCCGCGTCACCCGCGACCCCCAGACGCTGGAGACGGTCATCTCCGGCGTGGGCGACCTGCACCTGCGGCTGATGCTGGAGAAGATGGCCGCCCGCTTCAACCTCCAGGTCGAGACCAAGCCGCCCAAGATTCCCTACCGCGAGACCGTCACCGTCAAGTCCCAAGGCCACTACCGCCACAAGAAGCAGACCGGCGGGGCCGGACAGTTCGGTGAGGTCTACCTCCGCATCGAGCCGCTGGAGCGCGGAACGGGCTTTGAGTTTACCCAGGAGCTATTCGGGGAGTCGATCCCGCGGCAGTTCGTTCCGGCCATCGAGAAGGGCGTCCGCGACGTGGTCGTCGCCGGCCCGGTGGCGGGCTATCCCATGCAGGACATGAAGGTGATTGTCTACGACGGCAAGCACCACCCGGTCGACTCCAAGGAGATTGCCTTCCGCACGGCCGGCAGGCACGCCTTCGTGAATGCGGTCGAGGCCGGCAGGCCGGTCCTGATCGAGCCCGTCGTCAACATGGAGATCACCGTGCCCGGCCAGTACGTCGGCGACATTGCCGGGGATCTGTCCGGCCGGCGCGGGCGAATCCTCGGGCAGGACATGCTTCCGGGCAACGTGGCCGTCATCCGCGCCCAGGCGCCGCTGGCCGAGGTCGCCCAATACAACAGCCAGCTTCGCTCGGTCACCGGCGGGCAGGGCTCCTACACCATGGAGCTGAGCCACTACGAGCCCGTCCCCGGAAACATCCAGCAGCAGATCATCGCCGCCTCCAAGAAGGCCAAGGAAGGCGAGGACGAGTAGGCGGGGCGTTTCCCAGCCGGGTGGGAGACCCTGAGAGACCACTATGGCGAAGGTTTTTGCGGCGATTCGGGCACGTTTTTCAGCCTCGGTGCCGCCTTCGGCGCAGACCGCATGCGATGCACAGTAACCAGCCGGATTCGGAGATGGGGCGATGAGGGTCATGACGGCACGGGCGCTCGCGGGCGAAGCGCCGCCAGACGCCGTATCCGCTCCAGGATCGCCGCGAACAGCCGGCGCGGAACCGCGACCTCGGCCATGTGGAAGATCACGTACCGTGAATGCGTGACGGCCTTCGCCCCGATCTTGATGAGCTTCTCCCGCAGCGACGTCGGCGGCCGGCGAGCTTGCGAAGGGTCTCAATGAGCCCGCCGCCCGAGCCCGTCCCGACCAGCCCGCCCCTCAAGCCGGGCGGATGCCCTCCTCAGGTCACCCAGCGGGCGCGCACGCCTTGCTCGAGCAGGCATTTGCGGAGGCGATGGGCGCCGGCCGTGCCGGCGGTGAAGATCGCGGTCTTGTTACCGGGGGCGGTGATCTTGAGCTGGATCCGCTCGCCCGTTCCCCGCGAGGCGATGGTGATCTGATCGCTGAAGGGCATCTCGATCCGCCGGGCGAACTTGCGGTAGACCATCCTGCGGTCGGTGACGACCACTCCGGCTTGGCCGGCCTCGGTCTTGGCAAAGTCCCCGTCCGGGATAAAGCTGACGAACTGCTCGTCGTCCAGCTTCTGATACCACTGCTTGATCCTGCTTCTGACGGCCAGCGGGATTGCCCGCCAGGGGTCGCCGCCGGTCTTCGCCAGCGCCTTTCGGATCCGCTGCTGGCCCTGGGAGCCGGGCCCGCGGACGGCCACGATGAACTCCTCGGCGCGGGCCAGCGAGCAGATGCCCAGCTCGCACTGCCGGCTGTTGGTTCCGGGGGCGAAGCGCACGTCATTGATGACCGCCCCGACGGCCGAGCAGGCTTGGCAGACGTAATACGGAAACGGCAGGCAGTACGGCTCGGGCAGATTTGGCACGCGGTCGAGGGCGGCCAGCAGCTTTCGCCCGCGCAGTCCGCCCAGCTTCTTCAGGTCGTAAACGCTGGGCTGGTATCTGTTGTGGACACCCAACTGTCCGCGCTCGGGCAGCTTGCTAGACCAGATAATCAGGTGGACCGACAAATGGCTCTTGTCGCCGCAGACGATGCACTTCCGCGGAAAGCCGCAGCGGAAGTCCTCGTCGTAGAGCAACTGCGGGTCGAACAGGAAGAACGCTCCCATGTCGTCGACGTGGCCCAGGCGAACGGGGAAGCTTTTGTACTCGCGGGCGGGCTGCGGCGGCGCCTTTTCGACTTTCGCGGCGGGAGCGGCCGCCGGCCTCGCCGCCGCGGTGCCGGCCGGGCCGAGCCAATCCATGATCTCCTCGTCGCTTGCCGGCGAATCCCCCGGCGCCAACTCGGACATTGGGGAAATCACGAACACATCGCCGCAGGAAGTGCACCGGCCTTTCCTACCAACGGAGGCCGGCGGCACCACCAGAACAGTCCCGCACGACGGACAGGTGACCTTCATCATTTCCATCGCACAGCCCCTTTGTAAACAGACGTGACCCGAACCGAGCGACCGAACTTCTCAGATATGACCCTTTCTGCTGCCCCGGCCCACGACTCAGCCAGCGATCGCGGCCGGTCGACCCAATAGAATTGACGCATCCATTACTATACTATCCAACCCCGCCGCGAAATGCAAGTCTCGCAAGAACCACCCGCCGCGTCCCCGTCAGCGGCGCGAAAAAAAGGCCTCCACACTATGCCGATGGGAAGCCTTTGAAAAGAACCCTCTATTTCCAGGTGGGCGGTCGCTTGCCAGCCATTGGCTGAGCACAGATGGTTTTGTCGGTTCTTTCAAAAGGGTGCTTCCCTGTCGGACATGGCAGAGGCACGCTTTCATTATACCGAGCTTCTGAAAAGTTCATCGGCCGGCCGAGAGAAAAACTTGAGCGTACCCGCCCGCGCGGCGAATTGCGGATTGCCGGTTTCGGATTGCGTTTTCCGCGCTTAGCTTCTCAGCTCCGCGCCCAGCCGGCGCTGGAGCCCTTGCAGGATCCGCCCGACCAGCTCGTCCACCTGCTCGTGCCGCAGCGTCCGGTCCGGGCGGCGGTAGATCAGGGAAACGGTGACGGACTTTTTCCCCGGGGGAACCTGCTCGCCGTGATAGGCCCCGACGTATTCCAGCGCTTCCAGGGGGGACTGCTTCTCCGAGTGGATTGCCTCCGCCAGTTGCTGCCAGTTGACCTGCTCGTCGACTACCAGGGAGAGGTCGCGGCGGACGGCGGGAAACCTCGGCAGCGGCTTGTAGCGGCGCTCGCCGCCGGCCCGGGCCATGACGGCGTCGAAATTGACGGCCGCGGCGACGTGCGGCTTCTCCAGCCCGTAGTACTCCAGCACGGCCTCGTCCACGACGCCGATGATTCCGACCGTCTCACCGTCGAGGCGGATTTCGGCGGCGGCGCCCTCGGCCAGACCGGCGGCGGCGGCCTGAACCACCGTCAACTCCGCCCGCGGAGCCACCTTCCGGATGGCCGCCTCCGCCGCCCCGCGCAGCGTCCGCAGCTCGCCCCGGCTGACCAGGCACAGCTCGACGTGCTCGGCCGGGCGCCCCTCCGCAGTGCCAGCCGCCCGCGGGCGGAAGACCGCCGCCAGCTCGTACAGGCTGGCGTCGTCGTTGCCGACGTCCTGGTTGGTCTTGCACGACCGAAGCAGACTCCCCAGCAGCGTCGGGCGGAGCACGTTGTTGCTCCGGCGAACCCTGGCGTCCACCCGCACGCTGGCGGCAAAGCCGAACAGGGCCGCCTCGGCCTCGTCGACGAAGGCGAAGGTGACGGCCTCGTCGAAGCCCGAGGCGGACAACGCCGCCCGAAGATCCCGTCGGGCTTGCTCGGCCGGGCTGAGGCCCACCAGCGGATGCGTGACCTTGTTCCGGACTGGAATCCTCTCGAAGCCGGCCAGGCGGGCCACCTCCTCGATCAGGTCCGCCTCGCGCGTCAGGTCGCCCCGCCACGGGGGGATCGTGCAGGTGATCCTGCCGCCCCTGCGCCGGGGCGCCAGGCCCAAGCGGGCGAGGATTTCCGCCTGGGCGGCGTCATCGACGTCCATGCCCAGCAGCGCCCGGCAGCGGTCGGCGCGGAGGGTGACCTTGGGCGGGGCATACGGTTCGGCCCAGACGTCGACGACGCCCTCGGCCAGCTCGCCCCCGGCCGTTTGCAGGATCAACTGCGCCGCCCGCAGCGAGGCCGCCTCCACCCCCACCGGGTCGACGCCGCGCTCGAACCGATACGAAGACTCGCTCATCAGCGTCAGCGACCTGGCGGTCTTGCGCGTGACCGTGGGGTCGAACCGGGCGCTCTCCAGCAGGACCGCGTCGGTCTTGTCGGAGACTTCGCTTTCCAGCCCGCCCATCACGCCGGCGATGGCCACCGGCTTCTCCGCGTCGGCGATGATGAGCATCTCGGCGGTCAGGCGGCAGCGAGTGCCGTCGATGCTGACCAGCTCCTCGCCGTCGCGCGCCCGGCGGACGACGATGCGGTTGCCCGCCAGCAGGGCGTAATCGAACGCGTGCAGCGGCTGGCTGTATTCCATCAGCACGTAATTGGTCGCGTCCACGACGTTGTTGATGCTGCGCAGCCCCACCGCCGCCAGCCGCTCAATCAGCCACGCCGGCGACGGGCCGATCTTCACCCCGGTGATGACCCGGGCGGTGTAGCGCGGGCACAGGTCCGCAGCCAGCACTTCCACGCCGGTCAGCTTGCCCGCCCGCTTCGCCCCGGCCGGCACGGCCGACAGGTCCGGCAGCTTCAGCTCCAGCGACAGCGCCGCCGCCAGCTCGCGGGCGACGCCGACGTGCCCGAGGCAGTCCGGACGGTTGGAGGTGACCTCCAGGTCGAAGACCACGTCCGTCTCCGTCTGCTCGATCCCCTCGCAGCACAGCCCCGTCCGCGTAAAGACCTCGCCCAGCTCCGCCGCGGCCACGGCCGAAACGTCAACGTAATCCGTCAGCCAGTTGAGCGAAACCTTCATCGCGTTTACTCTTGCGACTTGAACCCAAGAGCGGTACATGCTAGCCGATAGGGTCGACCAAGCAAACCTTTTGTCCGCCGGGCGCGGCGGCGGCGCTTTGGGCGCCCGGCGAGCCGGGCACGGCGATGACGATTAGGTTCAGGGGCATCTTTTCCAGGCCAGAGGGCACGACTGAACCGCCCGGCCAGGGCGGTGCGGGGTACTCTCCGCTGTCGGTGGTGGCCCTGATCGGAGCGAACCTGATCCCGCTGTTCGGCGTGCTGGCACTGGGCTGGCGGGTCTTCCCGATCCTGCTGCTGTTCTCCCTGGAGAACGTCGTCATCGGCTTCTACAACGTCCTGCGGATGGTCGTGGCCCCCTGCGACCTGAAGGAACTTCGCGCCGACACCGAGGGCGTCAGCACGAAGCGCGGGCTGATCCTGTTCTTCTGCGTCCACTATGGCGGATTCTGCGCCGGGCATCTGTTCTTCATCGTCTTGCTCTTCGGCCGGTTCGCGGACGGCTCCGCGACTGGGGCCCGGTGGTCGCCGGGGCCGGACGCGCGCCCCTGGCTGGCTGGTGGGTGGTGGCTGGCCACGGCGCTGGGTGGGCTCTTCATCAGCCACGGCGTCTCGTTCTGGAAGAACTTCATCCAGGGCGGCGAGTACAAGCGCGTTACGGCCGATCAGCTCTTCGCCAGGCCCTACGGGCGGATCATGGTGATGCACGTGGCGGTCGTGGGCGGGGCGGCCGCCATCCGGGCCACCGGCAGCCAGGGGGCGCTATCGCTGCTGGTGATGGGCAAGATCATCCTGGACGTGGTCGGCCACGTGCGCGAGCGGCGAAAGTTCGCCCGCGAGCCGGCTCGACCTCGCCTCCCTTGACAGCTAACGCCGCCGGAGGCAGCCCCCGCGTGCGCGTCAGCGGCCGGCGGCGGCGAGCGGGCCGGACCGGCCGAGGGCCGCCAGCACCGCGTCGGGGGGGATGCCTGCGACATCGGCGTCGGCGAGGACTTGCACCCGCCGCCCGCGGGGGGCGAAGTGCGCCCGGGCGCCGGTGCCGAACAGGGCGACGGTGGGCGTTCCCACGGCCGCGGCCAGGTGGGTCGGCCCGCTGTCGTTGCCGACGCAGGCGGCGGCCCCGGCCGCCAGAGCGGCCAGCACCGCAAGCGGCGGTCCGACGAGCGTGGCAAACTCCGCCTGAAGCGAGGCGGCCGTCGCCGGCCCCCACCAGTCCAGCTCCGTGGGCCCGAGGACGAAGACGGGCGCCGGGCGACAGCTTCGAGCCAACTCGACGAAACGCTCCAGCGGCCAGCACTTCTCCCGCGAGCCGGAGCCGGGATGGATCAGCACGTACGGGCCGTCGGCGGCCGCGCCTGCCTCGGCCAGCGCCGCCTTCGCCGCGGCCCGCCAGGTCTCGGGGACGCGCCAATCCGGAAGCGGGACCGGCTCGACGCCGGCCAAGCCGGCCCAGAGGTCCACGAGGTGCCCGCCGAATTCCTCCGGCGGGCGGATCGGCAGGAAGATCGCCCGCCCGGCTGAGCAGAGGGCCACCAGCCGCCGCTGCGCCGCCTCGTCGCCGGCGGCCAGGCAGCTCACCAGCAGATCGCACCCGCCCAGCCGCTTCGGCAGCGAGCATTTGCCGACGGGCGTGTCGGCGAAGACCTCCGCCATCGGCAATGACTCAAAGTCCAGCGCCTCCTCGACGACGCCGAGACCGGCCAGCAGGGCGCCCTTTTCGGCGCCGGCGATCAGGCGCGCCCGTCCATGCCGCGGCCGCAACGCCGAAAGAAACTCACCGAACAGGACCAGATCGCCCAGTGCGCCGGGATGAATCGCCAGGATCGGTAATTGCGCCGGATGAATCCGTTTCATGAATTCGCGTCTTCTTCGCTTCTTCGCTTCGTTTCTTCTATTCGCCGTATTCGCTTTCATTCGCGCGAATTCGCGTTATCGATCCAGCCTCCGCCGAGCAGCCTGTCGCCGTCGTAGATTACGGCCGCCTGTCCGGGCGTGACCGCCATGACGGGGTCGGCGAAATCGACCTGGAAGCGATCCGGGCCGGTGATGCGAACCTTGCCCGCTGCGCCGGCGTGGTTGTATCGAATCTGCACGATGGCGTCGAACTCGCTGCCGGCGGGCGGCGGGTCGACGTGCCAGTTCGCCCCGGAGGCCGACAGCCGCCGCGAGAGGGTCTCATCGGCCGAGCCGACCGTCACGGTCGCGCTTTCCGGGTCGATCCGCGTGACGTACATCGGCACCCCGACGGCCACGCCCAGCCCCCGCCGCTGGCCGATGGTGAAATGCCCCACGCCGTCGTGCCGGCCGAGAACATTGCCGGCCGAATCGACCACGTTGCCGGGACGCAGCGCCTCCGGCCGGCGGCGCCGCAGCAGCTCGGCGTAGTCGCCGGAGACGAAGCAGATCTCCTGGCTGTCGGGCTTCTCGGCCACGTGTAGGCCCAGCTCGGCGGCGATCCGGCGGACCTCGGCCTTGGTGGCGACCTGTCCGATCGGAAGCAGCACCCGCTCGAGCTGCCCGCGGGCGATCCCGAAGAGGGAATAGGACTGGTCCTTCTCGGGAGAGCGATGAATCCGCCCGTCGACCATCCGGGCGTGGTGGCCGGTGGCGACGTAGCGCGCGGCCACCGCGTCGGCCCGGGCGATCAGGGCGCCGAACTTGATCAGCGTGTTGCAGTGGATGCAGGGGTTGGGCGTCCGCCCGCGGGCGTACTCGGCTGCGAAGTAGTCGATGATGCCGACGAAGTCGCGCCCGGCGTCGAGCAGGAACAGGTCGATGCCGAGTCTCTCGGCCACGCGGCGGGCGTCGGCGGCGTCGGTAGGCGAGCAGCAGCCGCGGGTATCGTGGTCGGCCTCGACCGCCCCGCCCAGGCACAGGAACACCCCCGTCACTTCATAGCCGGCCCGCACCAGCAGGTATGCGGCCACGGAGCTGTCCACGCCGCCGCTCATCGCGACCAGCACCTTTTCTCCCGCTTGCGGCATCCGCAGTATTGTAACGGGCCGCGGGCCGAGACAGCGACAAAAGCCGCGCTCGCGGCCTGCGCGTGCGATTTGACAAAGCCCGCGCGGACGGGTCTATTATCGCGGGCAGGAAGGAGTGCGAGATCGCCGAGCCTCTCACGAGCGAGCCGGCGCCGAAGAGCTGCCCGCGGTGCGGCCTGTCCAGCGCCGCGGACGCCGAGTTCTGCGTCCACTGCGGCAACCGCCTCGGGCCGCGCCGGAAGGTGCCCGTCTGGCACCTGCACCGGCGGCTGTACGACTGGACGCTGGCGTGGGCGTATCGCCCCTCGGCGGCCGTCGCCTTGTTCGTGCTGAGCTTTGCCGAGAGCAGCTTCTTTCCCGTTCCCCCCGACGTACTGCTGATTCCGCTGACGCTGGGCGACCGGCGGAAGTGGTTGCGGTACGCCCTGCTGTGCAGCCTGGCCAGCGTCGCCGGCGGGGCGACCGGCTACCTCATCGGCTACGCCGCCTGGCAAGCGGTGGGGAAGTTCTTCTTCGACTGGATTCCCGGCTTCACGCCGGCGCGGTTCGAGGAGGTCAGCAAGGCCTACGAGCAGTGGAACTTCTGGGTGGTCTTCACGGCCGGCTTCACGCCGCTGCCGTTCAAGGTGATCACCATCACGGCCGGCGTGTTCAAGATCAACTTCGTCGTCTTTCTCATTGCCGCGGCCGTGAGCCGCTCGGCGCGGTTCTTTCTGGTGGCCGGGCTGTGCCGCATCTTCGGGGCGAGGATCACCCCCTTCATCGAGAAGTACTTCAACTGGCTGGCGCTGGCCTTCGCGGTGCTGCTGATCGGCGGCTTCGCCGTGTTCAAGTACGTGCTGTGAGGCCCCCGCCGGCGACGGCGGCGCCGCCGGAAAAGGCGCTAGCCCTTCTTGGCGTTGGAGGGTCCCCGGGTGCCGGTGGGAACGGAGGGTTTGCCGTTGGGGGTTTCAGCCTGCTCGGCCGGCGGCTTTTCCTGCGAGGGGTATTTCACGCGCGCGTGGTGAATGCCGCAGAGGCTCTTGACCAGGGAGGTCTCGATGGTGTGGACCTCCTTGAGCGTCAGCTCGCACTCGTCGAGCTGTCCGTCCATGAGGCGCTTGTGGATGATCTGGTGGACCTGCGTCTCGATTCGGCCGGGGGTGGGCTCGGACATGGCCCGCACGGCCGACTCGGCGGCGTCGGCCAGCATGAGGATGGCCGCCTCCCGCAATCTGGGCTTGGGCCCGGGATAGCGGAACTCGACTTCGTCGGGGGCGCGCTCGACGTCGCCCTTGCGCTGCTGGGTGGCGGCGTGGTAGAAATACTCCACCAGCGTGGTGCCGTGGTGGGTGGCGATGAACTCGTGCAGCACCCGCGGCAGGCCGTATTCGCCGGCCATCTCCAGCCCGTCCTTGACGTGCCCCTTGATGATCAGCAGGCTAATGGCCGGACTGAGCTTGTCGTGCTTGGAGGACGGGCCCGACTGATTCTCCACGAAGTAGTCGGACTTGTTGATCTTTCCGATGTCGTGATAGTAGGACCCCACGCGGGCCAGCAGCCCGTTGGCGCCGACGGACTGGGCCGCCGACTCGGACATCGTGCCCAGCATGAGCGAGTGGCTGTAGCTGCCGGGCGCCTCCAGCGCCAGCCGCTTCAGCAGCGGCTTGTCGGCGTCGCACCACTCCAGCAGCGTCAGCGAGGTGGCCACGCGGAAGACGCGCTCGATCAGCGGCAGCACCCCCTGGACTAGAAACCCCCCGGCAAGGGCGGCCGCCGCGGCGCAGAGGCTGTCGATGAGGGTGAAGCGCACGGGCACGCCGGCGGCGGTTTGCACCGCCCACACCCCGCCGAGAGCCACGGCCGCCGCGCCCAGGCCGGTCTGGATGAGCTTGCTGCGGGTGCGGACCTCGCGCAGTTGGAACACCACGGCCGCCGCCGCCCCCCACAGCACCAGCAGCTCGCCCATGCCCGCGCGAAGCTGCAACGCCATCAGCACCAGCAGCCCCCCCGAAGCGGCGAAGGCGAACCGCTGCCCGAAGGCGATGGCCAGCGCCGCCGCCCCCGTGAACACAGCAAAGACCGACAGGTAGAAGTTCCAGCCGGCCGCCCCGACCATGGCCTTGCTCACCAGGAGCATCAGCGCCAGCGAGCCCGCGACCGCGCAGCCGCGGGCGTGGTCGGCCACGATCGAAGGCTCATATTTGAAGACGTACAGGCACAGCAGTAGGATGACGGCGGCGATCATGCCCGTCCGCCCCACCACCACCCAGAGGCCCTGCTGCGGGCCCGGCTCGCCGCCGGGCGAGTCGGCGCCGACGGCGGCGCGGCGGACCAGCAGGCTGCCGGCGTGCGACGCCCCGGCCGGCCAGAGGTCCATTGCCAGCACGGCGGCCGCGAACACCACCGCGATCAGCACCGAGCCGGTCCCGCCGGCCTGGCGGAACCGCTGCCAGCGGCTCGGGCTTATCCGCGGCGGCTCCACGCGACGCGGGGCCGGCTTCTTCCTGTTGTTTTTCTTGAACGGCCACATGGCAAACGCCGTCGCTGTTCCTCAAAGACCGCCAGCCGGCAGGCGGGCGGCCGCCGATCACGGCTCGCCGGCTGCGGGTTGCTCGTCTTCGCTTTCGGCTCCCTGGCCTCCGCCGTAGGCGTCCACGATGTTCTGCACCAGCCGGTGGCGAACGATGTCGCGCCGGTTCAGGCGGATGAAGCTCAGCCCCTTGATGCCTTTCAGCCGGCGCTGGGCGTCGAGGAGGCCGCTTCTCACGCCCTCGGGCAGATCCACCTGGGAATCGTCTCCGGTAACAAACATTCTTGACCCGTGCCCCATGCGGGTCAAGAACATCAACATTTGCAGCGAGGTGGTGTTCTGGGCCTCGTCCAGGATGACCACCGCGTCGTTGAGCGTGCGCCCGCGCATGAACGCCAGCGGGATGATTTCAATGATGTCGTTGTCCATCAACCGCCGGCTCTGATCGAACTCCATCATGTCGTTGAGGGCGTCGAAGAGCGGGCGGAGGTAGGGGTTGACCTTTGCCTGCATGTCTCCGGGCAGGAAGCCCAGCTTCTCGCCGGCCTCGACCGCCGGCCGGGTCAGGACGATTCTCCGCACGCGCTGACCCTTGAGCATGTTCACGGCGATGGATACGGCCAGGTAGGTCTTGCCCGTGCCCGCCGGGCCGACGCAGAAGACCATGTCGTGGGTCCGCATGGCCTCGAGGTAGCGGCGCTGGCCGGCCGAGCGCGGGCGGATCACCTCCCCGCCGTAGACGTCGATGGCGTCGATCGCGCCGACCTCCGGCTTTTCGACGGCGGCCGCCCCGATGGCGTCGGCGACCGCCTGCGGCGTCACCGGCAGGTCGCGGCGCGTCCGCCGCTGAAGCGCCGCCAGGACCGCCGCCGCCCGCGAGACGCTGCCGGCCTCGCCGGTGATCTTGACCGTCCCGGCGCGGGCGAACATCTGAACGTTCAGCGTGTCCCGGATCTTCTTCAGATGCGCGTCGGACGGGCCGAACAGGACCGACCGAAGCTCCGGGCGCTCCAATGTCACCGTCAGTTCCAAGGGCCAAACTCCAACACAAGATCGTCAGCGGCGGCCCGCCGACGGCACCGGCTCGTGCGGCTTCCAGCTCGTCTGATATTTCGATATTCGAATCTGATCTTGTTCTCTATCGGAACAAGGCCAGCAGCACATAAGCTGCCGGCGCCGCCAGCAGCGGCGAGTCCAGTATGTCCAGAACGCCGCCGAAGCCCGGGGCCACGCTGCCGGCGTCCTTGACCCTGGCGTCGCGCTTCAGCACCGACTCGCCCAGGTCGCCGACCTGCCCGAAGAGGCCGATCACGGCGCCGAAGGCGGCCGCCGCCGGCCAGCCCATATTCATCATACTCGCGCGCGCGGGCGAGTCGAAGACCGGGTTGACCGCGGATGCAAACGCCGCCGCCGCAATCGCCCCCAGCAGAAGCCCGCCGAAGAGGCCCTCCCAGCTCTTGTGGGGGCTCACCGACGGAAGCAGCTTGTGCCGCCCGAGGGCCGAGCCGACAAAGTACGCCCCGATGTCCGTGAACTTCACCGCCAGGATGAACAGGACAAAGGCCTTCATCCCGAAGTGCAGGCGGATGCTCAGCACCACCGCCCCGCAGACGCCCAGGTAGCACACCGCCAGCAGCGACCGGCCGATGCGGCCGAAGGCCCGATCCGACCCACGGGTGAGGGCCTGATCGGCAAAGACGGCCATCACCACCACGCCCAGCACCACTAATCCGAGCAGACCCTCATCCCCGCCGGGAAAGAGCCCCTGCCGCCAGCAGGGCAGCGTGCCCAGCACGACCGCGCACGCCGCGCCGGCGAATCGAGATATCGCAACGCCCCCGGCCGCCGAGAGCCGCGCCAGCTCCAGGTGCCCGGCCGCCAGCAGCAGCACCATCAGCCCGGCCAGCGGCAGGGCGCGGATGACGACCGGCCGGCCGCCGGGCCCGCCGGCAAGCGCCGGCCAGTCGAGCTGCTCCAGGTGCCAGTCGAGCAGGAACACCCCGGCGGCGAAGGCGATCAGAATGGCTCCGACAGTAATCCGCGTCAGCATCGCCCATATATTACAAGGGCTCCGCCGCCAAATTGGAAGCGCGGCTGGTTGCCCGCTACCGGCGTCGATGCGGTCGCCGGCTCTCGCGTCGGGCTTGCACGGGCGGGGCTCTGCCCGCATGATGAGGCGGATCGCGGGGGGAAGGCACGATCATGGCGCTTGACCTGAAATCATACGCGGCCAAGGTGCGCGTGACCGACGGCGTCTACGGCACGCAGTTGTATCCGGAGGCCCTGGGCACCGTCGCCTGCAAGGAGCTTCTGAACGCGGTCAACCCGGCCGTGGTGGAGGCCGTCGCCCGCAGCTACGTGGAGGCCGGCAGCGACGTCATCCTGACCAACTCGCTGTGCGCGAACCGCTTCATGCTGGATTCTTACGGAGTGGCGGACCGCGTCGCCGAGCTGGCGGAGGCGGCCGCGGCCATCAGCACCCGGGCAGCCAGGGGAACCGACGTGAAGGTCTTCGGCTCGCTCGGCCCGACGGGCAAGGTCGTGATGATGGAGGAGGTCTCCGAGGAGCGCTTCTCGGCCGCGTTCGCCGAGACGGCCGAAGCCCTCGCCTGGGGGCGGGCCGAGGCGATCGTGCTGGAGACCTTCAACGAGCTGGCCGAGGCCGAGATCGCCCTGAAGGCGGTCCGGAAAGCCTGCGACCTGCCGGTGGTGGTCTGCATGTCCTTCGCCTACGGGCCGGACAAGACCATGACGATGATGGGCAACAAGCCGGCCGACCTGGCGGCAATGGCCGAGGCGAACGGGGCCGCGGCGGTCGGGGCCAATTGCGGCATCGGACCGCAGCCGTACGTTCGCGTGGCCCAACTGCTGCGGGAGGCCACGGACCTACCCATCTGGATCAAGCCGAACGCCGGCCTGCCGCAGGTCAAGGCGGGGGAGACCCTCTTCCCCATGGGGCCGGCCGAGTTCGCCCTGTTCGTGCCCAAGCTCATCCAGGCCGGGGCGAACTTCATCGGCGGCTGCTGCGGGAGCACGCCCGACCATATCCGGGCGATCCGAAAGGCGGTCGACGAAGGCTGAGGGCGTTACCCCCGCCGTCGGCTTCGACGAACCAGCAGCGCCGCCGGCAGCGCCAGCAGCGCCAGGACGCCCGGCTCGGGCACACTCGCCGCCTCGCCAGATGCGTAGAAGTCCGCCCAGAGCGTGTAGTCGCCCCCATTGACGACGCCGTCGCCGTCGGCATCGCCGCTCTGCGGGGGCGCGCCGGCGATGGAAACGATCAGCTCCGGCCAGTCCGCCGGCTCGTCTGCGTCCTTTGTGAAGAAGCCGCCGTACCAGGACTCATTGCCCACCCACGATTGGGTCGAATCGTCCCAACTAGGGTATTCACTTGACTCAAGTAGTCACTATTCCTTGCCGGACCATGGCGCGACGCAATTTGTGCAACCATGCCCAAGCCGTCTTGTGGCTTCGCAACCCCGGGATCCGCTGCAACCCCAGGGCGCTGACCCCGGTCTTCTGGCTCGTGAACCACCACACCGCCCGGAACCACATCCGCAACGGCTTGTGCGTGCCCTGGAGAATCGTACCTGCGGTGACGGACACCTGATAGCCGCAATCGACGCACTCGAACACATCCTTGCCCACCGGCCAAGCCTTGTCCCGATGACACCGAGGGCACCGAAACCCATCCGGCCAGCGGAGGGCAAACAAATACTCGCGACAGACTTCCTCGCTGGAGAACCGTTCCTCAAGCTCAGACAGGTTCTTTGGATAATCCTCCATCGCATGGCATACCACCCGTTGGGCTCACCTGAGCAAAGTACATACCCCTATGGCCAGTTTTGGAGCAAATTCAAGCCCCCCGGCCGAAGGTTTTCCTCTACGCCGGGATTTGCTATGCTTGGGTGCCATGTTCGAGGCGTTGACGGATAAATTCTCCGACGTCTTCCGGCGGCTGAGCGGCCGGGGGCGAATCACCGAGGAAAACGTCGAGGACGCCATGCGCCAAGTCCGCCAGGCCCTGCTCGAGGCCGACGTGCACTACAAGGTCGTCCGCGAGTTCTGCCAGGGCATCGTCCAGAAGGCCAAGGGCGAGGAGGTCATCAAGAGCCTGCACCCCGGGCAGGTGATGGTTAAGATCGTCCACGACGAACTGGTCAACCTGATGGGCCCGGTGGACACTCGAATCTACTACGTCTCCCCGCCGCCGACGATCATCATGATGGCCGGCCTCCAGGGCTCGGGCAAGACCACCACCTGCGCCAAGCTGGGCAAGTTCGTCCAGACCCAGGGCAAGCATCCGGTGCTGGTGGCGTGCGACCTGGAGCGTCCGGCGGCGGTGCAGCAGTTGGCCATCGTGGCCGAGCAGGTCGGGGCGCCGTGCTTCAAGATCGAGGGCGAGAAGAACCCGGTGCGGGTGGCGCGCGAGTCCGTCGCCTGGGCCCGGCAGAACGAGCGGGACGTGGTGATCATCGACACCGCCGGCCGGCTGCACATCGACGAAGAGATGATGCAGGAGGCCGCCGACATCGCCGACACCGTCCAGCCCCACCAGATCTACCTCGTCTGCGACGCCATGACCGGCCAGGACGCCGTCAACTCGGCCAAGGAGTTCAACGATCGGCTGGAGCTGGACGGCGTCATCCTGACCAAGTTCGACTCCGACGCCCGCGGCGGGGCGGCCCTGTCGGTCAAGGCCGTCACTAGCAAGCCCATCAAGTTCATCGGCGTCGGCGAAAAGCTGGACCGGCTGGAGGAGTTCCACCCCGACCGCATGGCCGGGCGCATCCTGGGCATGGGCGACGTGGTTACCCTCGTGGAAAAGGCCCAGGAGCAGTTCGACGCCGACCAGGCCGTAAAGCTCCAGGCCAAAATGGCCAAGGGAACGCTCTCCCTGGAGGACTTCCTCGGCCAGATGAAGCAGATGAAAAAGATGGGCCCGATGAAGGAGGTGCTCAAGCTCCTGCCCGGCGTGGGCAGCCAGCTCAAGAGCATCGACTTCGACGAGGCCGAGCTCGACCGCATGGAGGCGATCATCAACTCCATGACCCGGACGGAGCGGTCGGACCCGTCCATCGTGGATGGCTCCCGCCGGCGGCGGATCGCCCGCGGCTCCGGCACCGAGTCGCAGGACGTCTCGGGGCTGATCAAGAGCTTCGACATGTCGGCTAACATGCTCAAGCAAATGGCGGGCATGGGCATGCGCGACCGAATGCAGTTCGCCAAGCAGATGGGCAGCATGGACCTGTTCGGGGCCGGACCGAAATTCAAGATCAAGCAGCGCTCCAAGCGGCTGACCAAGAAGGCGCGCCTGAAGAAGAAGAAAAAGCGCCGGCGGTAGAGGTTCGCCAAGAGGTCGCCCGGACGGCGGGCAAGGCGCGCCTGGCGCAGACGGGCCGGGCTCTACGGAATACCGCAGCCGTGGACTTCTCAACGACCCAGGCAGACACAAGCATTTGCGGAGGACGGCCAGATGTCTCCAGAGGCAATGACGATTCAGCGTGAGATACCCATCCGCCACGAGGTGGACGTATTCGTCGCCGGCGGGGGTCCGGCGGGCGTGGCGGCGGCGGTGGCGGCGGGGCGGCAAGGCAGGAAGGTCTTCCTGGCCGAGGGGCACAGTTGCTTCGGCGGGATGGGCACGGCCGGGCTGGTCCCGGCGTTCATGACCTTCGGCGACGGCGTGAACTTCCTGACGGCCGGCGTCGGCCGGGAAGTCCTCGACCGCCTTCGCGCCGCCGGCGGCGTCGGCCCCGACGATAAGCCGGGAAGCAGCGACTATGGCAGCGTTTGCATCAAGGCCGAGGTGCTCAAGAGAGTCTACGACGAGATGGTGACCGCCTGCGGCGCCGGCTTTGCCTTCCACACGCTGCTGATCGCGGTGGAGGTCGAAGGCCAGGCCGTCTCGGCCGCGATCTGCGCCGCCAAGAGCGGCATATTTGCCGTGAGGGCCAAGGTCTACGTCGACTGCACCGGCGACGGCGACCTCGCCGCCTGGGCGGGCGCGCCCTTCGAGAAGGGCGACGAAGAGGGCGACCTCATGCCCGGCACCCTGTGCAGCCTCTGGGCGAACGTCGACTGGAAGGCGGTGCGAACCTCCGGCCTGGGCAGCGGCAACGGGCGGATCGAACAGGCATTCAAGGACGGCGTGTTCACCTACGAGGACCGCCACGTGCCCGGCATGTGGCGCGTGGGCGAGGACGTCGGCGGCGGCAACATCGGCCACACCTACGGCGTGGACGGCACCGACGAGCGCTCCCTGACCGAGGCACTCGTCTGGGGCCGAAAGCTTATCCTCCAATACGACCGCTACTACCGCGAGTACCTCAAGGGCTTCGAGGGCATGCAGCTCATGGCCACCGGCTCGCTGCTGGGCCTGCGGGAGACGCGGCGGATCATGGGCGACTACGTCCTGTGCCTGGACGACTTCAAGAGCCGGGCGGTCTTTCCCGACGAGATCGGGCGGTACTGCTATCCCATCGACATTCACCCCTCCCGGCCGGAGAAGGCGTCGTTCGAGAAGTTCATGGACGAGTGGAAGAACCTTCGTTACGAGAAGGGCGAGAGCTACGGCGTTCCCTACCGCTGCCTGCTGCCGAAGGGGCTGTCGAACGTGCTGGTGGGCGGGCGGTGCATCAGCTCCGACCGTTACATGCAGGGCTCCATTCGCACGATGCCGGGCTGCTACCTCACCGGCCAGGCGTGCGGCGCGGCCGCGGGCGTCGCGATCGAAAGCGGCACCGACACCCGCGGCGTGGACGTGAGGGAATTGCAGCGGCGGCTCATCAAGCTCGGCGCCCACCTGCCGAACGCCGCGGGCGTGACGAGGAAAGGAGCGGATCATGCAAGAGGCCATTGAGCGGCTGCTGCGGTCTGACGAGCCGGCCATTCGCTACAAGGTCCGCGTGAACGTCCTGGGCGAAGATCCCGAATCGGAGCCGATTCGCCAATTGCAGCAGGAGGTGCGCTCTTCGCCGCTGGTGACGGCGCTGCTCTCGGAAAGGACGGGCGACGGTACAATCCCGTATAACTCGTACGCCAAGTGGTACGGCGCCCATTGGGTTCTGGCCACACTGGCGGATCTCGGCTATCCGCCGGGAGACGCCCAGCTCGCGCCGCTCGTCCGCCAGGTCTGCGACCGGTGGCTGGCGCCGCGGCACGTGGCGGGCGTGCGGGTCAGCAACGGCCGGGCGCGGCGATGCGGCTCCCAGGAGGGCAACGCCCTGTGGGCAATGCTCGTGCTGGGCCTTGCCGACGAGCGCTGCGACCAGCTCGCCGGCAACCTGCTGAAGTGGCAGTGGCCGGACGGCGGCTGGAACTGCGACAAGAAGCCCGAGGCCGTCAACTCCTCCTTCCACGAAACCCTTATTCCCCTGCGGGGCCTGTCGCTGTACGGACGCCAGACCGGCAGCGAAGAGGCGTTGGAGGCTGCCTCTCGGGCCGCGGAGGTGTTCCTGAAGCGAAGGCTGTTTCGCAGACAGCGGGACGGAGAAGTTATGAACAAGCGATTTCTGCTGCTGCACTATCCTTGTTATTGGCGCTACGACGTTCTGTTCGGCCTGAAGGTCCTGACCGAGGCGGGGTTCATTGGCGACCCGCGCTGCGGCGAGGCGCTGGACGTCCTGGAATCGAAGCGCCTGCCGGACGGGGGCTTCCCGGCCGAGGAGAAGCTCTACCACACTTGCCAGAAGAAAACCAAAGCGGGCAGGTGGAGTACGGGGCGGTCCCTGGTGGACTGGGGCGGGGTGAGCAAGCGCCGGATGAACGAATTCGTCACGGCCGATGCATTGTATGTCCTGGCGGCTGCCGGGCGGGCGAAGATCAGCTAGCTCGGGGAGGTCTTGGAGCCGGCAAAATGTCCCAGGGGCAAGGCGGCAACCCGTTTGACGGACGGGCCATGTGGATCTGGTCGGCCGAGGGCGTTTCCCGTCCCCGCCCGGACTCCGGCCCGTATCGCGTCCGCTACTTTCGTCGCGGCTTCGACGCCCCCGCCGGCGCCGCCCTGACGGTGCACGTCTCGGCCGACACGCGGTACAAGCTCTGGTGCAACGGGGTGCTCGTCTCCCGCGGGCCGGCCAAGGGCGACGTCGAACACCACTTCTACGAGACGGTGGACCTCACGCCGCGGCTTCGCGCCGGCGGGAACGTCCTGGCCGCGCAGGTCGAGTACCACGGCGACATCTTCTGCAATTACAGAGAAGGCGGCGCGCCGGTCTCGCTGATGACGGCGGCTCCCGGCTTTGCCCTGGACGGGGCGCTCCGCGACGCCGACGGCGGGGAGATCGAAACGCTCCACACCGACCGGCGATGGCGCGTCCTGGTCGACCGGGCCCATCGGCATCAGATCGAAGCGACCTACAGCCATTGCGTGGGCATGCTGGAGGACCTCGACTGCGCCGCCCACCCGTGGGGCTTCACCCGGGCGGATTTCGACGATTCGTCCTGGCCGGAGGCTCGGGAAATCTGCGAGGCCCTTCGGCTCAACAACGATCACGACACGTACATGCCGCACCGGCTTCTGCCGCGCATGATCGCGCCGCTGGAGGAGTCGCCCCCGCGCCGGTTCGTCCGCGCCTTTCGCAGCCCCACCGGGGAGGACCTGGCGGCGTTCTCGGCGATGCTGGCCGGGCGCGGCGATTTCGTCGTCGGCGCCAACCGCCAGGCGGTGGTGCTCGTGGACGTCGGGGAGCTGACCACCGGCTATCCGCGGCTGCGCTTCTCCGGCGGGGCGGCCTCGGCCGTGGTCATCCGCTACGCCGAGGCCCTGACCGACGAAAACAGGGGCAAGACTAACCGAGACGACCTGTCCTTCGGCGACGTGCGGGGCTATTGCGACATCGTTCGGCCGGACGGGCCCGATCGCACCTACGAACCGTTCTTCTGGCGGACGTTCCGGTTCATCCGCGTGGAGGTCACGGCCGCGTCGGAGCCGCTGACGATCCATTCGCTGGAATATATCTTCACCGCCTATCCCTTCGAGCTGCTGGCCGAGGCGGACACGTCCGACGGCGACTGCCGGGCGATGTGGGAGACCTCCTGGCGGACGGCCCGCCTCTGCGCCCACGAAACCTACGAGGACTGCCCCTACTACGAGCAGCTCCAGTACGCCGGCGACACGCAGGTGCAGGCGATGGTCTCTTACGTCGTCGCCGGCGACGCCTCGCTGGGGAGGCAGTTCCTGTATCTCTTCGACTGGTCCCGCCTGCCCGACGGGCGGACGCGCAGCCGGTATCCCTCGCGCGTGCCGCAGATCATCCCGCTGTTCTCGCTGCACTGGGTGATGAGCATCCACGATTACTGGATGCACACCGGCGACCGCGAAACGCTCGTCGAGCTGCTGCCGGGCGTGCGGCAGGTGCTGGATTTCTTCGATCGCAGCCTCACCGGCGACGGCATCGTGGGCAGGATGAACGGCTGGATGTTCGCCGACTGGAGCCCGCAGTGGCTCACCGACGAGGGCCCCTCCGGCTGCCCCCCCGGAAGCGATCGGGGCCGCTCGGCCTTCGTGAGCCTGATAACGATCGCGGGGCTGATGCAGGCGGCGGAGCTGGCCGCCGCGGCCGGTGACGATCCGGCCGAGCTTGTGCGCCGCACCGACGCCCTGCGCGAGGCCGCGCACGCGACCTTCTACGACGAATCCCGCGGGCTCTACCGCGATACGCCCGACGCCCCAATCGCCAGCAAGTACACCAACGCCTGGGCCATCCTGGCCGGCATGCCCTGCGACCGCGCCGCCCTGGCCGAGCGTCTCGTCCGGGACGAGAGCCTTTGCTCGCTGACGTACTTCAGCACGTACTTCGCCTGGCGAGCGCTGGCGAAGGCCGGGCGGTATGAGCTGATGGGCGAGCTGCTGGGGCCCTGGCGCCGGATGCTGCAAATGGGCCTGACGACGTGGATGGAGGACCCGCGCGGCGACCGCAGCGACTGCCACGCGTGGGGCTGCGGGCCGATGGTGGAGTTCTGCCGGGAGATCCTCGGCGTCCGGCCGGACAAGCCCGGATACGCCGCCATCGGCATTGAGCCCAAGCCCGCGGGGCTGAGATTCGCCCGCGGGCGCGTCCCGCTGACGCGGCTGAGCGGTCCCGAGCCGGCCAGATTCGTCCACGTGGGCTGGCGCATACAGGACGGCCGGTTCATTCTCTCGGCCGAGGCCCCGAAGGGGGTCCCATGCCGGGTGAGGCTCCCCGATCGCGCCGAGAGGCAATTTCCCCGCGGCGGTCGGATCGCGCTGGAGGTCGCCGACGGCGCAAGTCGTGGCTGATTTTGAGCTTAATATTTTTCTGGAGTTTGCCGACAAGATGTGTTGACTCAGCCTTCTCGGATGGTATGATTATATTGCTCGGTGGCGCTGTGTGGATTGTGCTGCCTGAGACAGACCGGCGCGAATGTGGGAGCAGATTGCTGACGTGAGACACGTTCGACTGGCACTGGTGGGCAAGGGCAAGGCTGGATAGGCCCTGCACGGAAGGCAGGAAATATCCCAGCCACCAGCCAGTCGGCGGTGGCTTTTTTGTCGCCGGTGCACGGCGGCCCGACAGGGGCCGGCGAGGATCTTTGACAATCGCAAAGAGCCGATATTAACGCCCTGTGGTGTTGCCAACCGGGCGGAGAAAGCCAGGGATCGGGCTCGAGGCCGGCTCGGCGACCGGGTCCGTATCATGCATGCGGGCTCGTAGCTCAGCTGGCTAGAGCGCACCCCTGATAAGGGTGAGGTCGTTGGTTCGACTCCAACCGGGCCCAGTCGACTGCGGAGTGCGGGTTGTGGCCTCCCGAGCGGGCAGGCGAGCCGCCGGAGAGAACGCGCGATCCGTGATGGACCGCGGGGACGTAGCTCAGTTGGGAGAGCGGCTGGTTTGCAACCAGCAGGTCGCCGGTTCGAGTCCGGTCGTCTCCAGGCCGGTGACGACCGGGACAGGCCGCCCCCAGAGCGCCAGGGATAAAAAAGATTGCCGGCGGGGGTGAAATGGCTTGCACAGGCGCCTGGAATTGTGTAAGAAACCGAACCTTTGCGTCCGCCGGGACGAATAAGGACACGAGATTTTGCCGCGCCGGCCGATAGGGCCGGAGGCGCTGTAAGGCTCTTTGACAATCGCATAGAGGTAGCAAGCTGCGAGGTTCACCGAACGTTCCCCGCGTGGGTTTTGTCTGCGCGGGGAGCAGAGCGCTAAGGCGGCTTGAGGGATTCCGCGGGCGGCCGACCGTCCGCCGAACCCATGCATTTTCGCGGGTCCGCACGTCCGCATCGGACGGGCCGGGCCGGTGATAAATGTGATCAAGCTACTAAGAGTACACGGTGGATGTCTAGGCGTGATGAGGCGAAGAAGGACGTGGCAGGCTGCGATAAGCCCAGGGGAGTTGTCAAACTAGCTTTGATCCTGGGATCTCCGAATGGGGCAACCCGGCGCCACAGTGCAAGCTGATGGCGTCAGCAGCGACTGAATGCATAGGTCGTTGCGGCCAACGCAGGGAACTGAAACATCTAAGTACCTGCAGGAAAGGAAATCAACCGAGACTCCGTGAGTAGTGGCGAGCGAAAGCGGACGAGCCCAAACCCGCCGCAAGGCGGGGGTTGCGGGCGCTGATCCGGAGTTACAAAGGCAGCGGTAGCCGAAGAGTCTGGAAAGGCTCACCACAGAAGGTGAAAGTCCTGTAGGCGACGTCGCGAGCCCTCCATCGGGTTTTCGCGGTCGACTTGTCGGCCGCGGAGGCCCATTGTGGTCGGCGTACCAGAGTAGCGCGGAGCTCGTGGAACTCCGCGTGAAGCTGGGGGGCCCACCCTCCAAGGCTAAGTACTCCATCACGACCGATAGTGCACAAGTAAGGCGACTGAATGATGAAAAGCACCCCTATAAGGGGAGTGAAAAGTACCTGAAACCGTGTACTTACAAGTGGTCGGAGCCCTATGTCCCGGTCTTCGGGCCGGGAAACGGGTGACGGCGTACCTTTTGCATAATGGACCGGCGAGTTGTCGTCTGCGGCGTGCCTAAGTCTCTCAGGGACGGAGGCGAAGCGAAAGCGAGTCTGAATAGGGCGCAGGGCCTTGTGCCCAGGTCGCAGGTGGCAGACCCGAAACCGAGTGATCTACCCATGGCCAGGTTGAATCCGCTCTAATCGGCGGAGAAGGACCGAACCCGTTGACGTTGAAAAGTCATGGGATGAGCTGTGGGGAGGAGTGAAAGTCTAATCAAACTCGGAGATATCTGGTTCTCTTCGAAATAGCTTTAGGGCTAGCCTCGAGCCACTACGCCGTGGGGGTAGAGCACTGGATGAAACGCGGGGCCTACCCGGCTGCCGCCTTCAACCAAACTCCGAATACCACGGCGACTATCTCGGGAGTCAGACTGCGGGGGATAAGCTCCGTGGTCGAAAGGGAAACAGCCCAGACCGTCGGCTAAGGTCCCTAAACGATGCTAAGTGGTTAAGGAAGTCGAGTTGCCGTGACAGCCAGGATGTTGGCTTAGAAGCAGCCATCATTTAAAGAGTGCTTAACCGCTCACTGGTCGAGCAACTCGGCGCCGATAATGATCGGGGCTCAAGCATCGTACCGAAGCCGCGGATCGCCCGCGCTAACCACGCGGGCGGTGGTAGGAGAGCGTTGCTGTCGGCGTTGAAGCGATACCGAAAGGAGTCGTGGAGCGGCAGCAAGTGAGAATGCCGGTATGAGTAACGATAAAGCAGGTGAAAATCCTGCTCGCCGAAAGCCTAAGGTTTCCTGGGGAAGGTAAATCCGCCCAGGGTTAGCCGGAGCCTAAGTCGAGGCCGAAAGGCGTAGACGATGGACAGCAGGTTAATATTCCTGCGCTGCGCATCGAAGGCTTGCACCAGAGGAGTGACGCATCGCCAAAGCGGATCGCGTGGTTAGTCGTGCGCGTTGGGGGCGGCGAGGTGACCGGATTAATAGTCCGGTCGCAAGCCTCGCCGCCAGCTCGAGGCCGATTTGGTTGCCGAAGTTCGTGGCGGCGATGCCAAGAAAACCTTCGCTGGGACAACGGTGCGCATCCGTACCAAAACTGACACAGGTAGGCGAGGAGAGAATCCTAAGGCGCTCGAGAGAACCGTCCTTAAGGAACTAGGCAATTTGACCCCGTAACTTCGGGATAAGGGGTCCCTCCTCGGCGGGTCGCAATTCCGTGACCTGCCGAGAGGGCGCAGAGAAACGGCTCTGGCGACTGTTTATCAAAAACACAGGACTCTGCCAACTCGCAAGAGGATGTATAGAGTCTGACGCCTGCCCGGTGCCGGAAGGTCAAGGAAGCAGGTTATCCGCCTTCGGGCGGAGAAGCTTGCGACTCAAGCCCCGGTAAACGGCGGCCGTAACTATGACGGTCCTAAGGTAGCGAAGTTCCTTGTCGGGTAAGTTCCGACGTGCATGAATGGCGTAACGACTGGAGCAGTGTCTCGAGGACGGACTCGGTGAAATTATAGTCGCGGTGAAGATACCGCGTACCCGTGGCAAGACGGAAAGACCCCGTGAACCTTTACTGTAGCCTGGTATTGATGCCTTGTTGCGCATGCGTAGGATAGGTGGGAGGCGTTGAGATCTCGGTTCCGGCCGGGATGGAGCCAACCTTGAAATACCACCCTTGTGTATCGAGTCACCTAACCCCGTTCCGTGAATCCGGACGGGGGACAGTGCTAGGCGGGCAGTTTGACTGGGGCGGTCTCCTCCTAAAAGGTAACGGAGGAGTTCAAAGGTCTCCTCAGCACGGTTGGCAATCGTGCGGCGAGTGCAAGGGCACAAGGAGGCTTGACTGCGAGACCCATAAGTCGAGCAGATGCGAAAGCAGGACCTAGTGACCCGTTGGTTCCGAGTGGAAGGGCCATCGCTTAACAGATAAAAGGTACTCCGGGGATAACAGGCTGATCTCCCCCGAGCGTCCAAAGCGGCGGGGAGGTTTGGCACCTCGATGTCGGCTCATCGCATCCTGGGGCTGAAGGCGGTCCCAAGGGTTTGGCTGTTCGCCAATTAAAGCGGTACGCGAGCTGGGTTCAGACCGGCGTGAGCCAGGTCGGTCCCTATCTGCCATGGGCGTAGGAATCTTGCGGGGATTCTTCCTTAGTACGAGAGGACTGGGAAGGACCAACCTCTGGTGTACCAGTTGTCGCGCTAGCGGCACGGCTGGATAGCTATGTTGGGAAAGGATAACCGCTGAAAGCATCTAAGCGGGAAGCCCACCCCAAGATGAGGATTCCATGTTGCCTTCGGGCGACGAGAGCCCCCTGGAAGACTACCAGGTTGATAGGCCGGAAGTGTAAGACGCGAAATCGTCTCAGCTAACCGGTACTAACGGGCGATTGCTTGATCACATTTATCACAGGTCCGCGCAGACCGCGCGACCACGCCGCCTTACGCGGTGAATCTTGCAGCTTACCTCTATGACGACTCACCGGCCGCGCGCGGCGAAAGCGGCGCGCGAGCCTGTGGCGGTGTCCATACGTTGCGGGAAACACCTGTTGGGTCCCCCTTGTGGGGTCCCTTCCATCCCGAACACAGCAGTGAAGCCGCAACGGCCGATGATACCGGATAACGGGAAAGTAGGTGAACGCCGCCTTACACGAAAAAAGCCAACCGAAAGGTTGGCTTTTTTCTTTTTCTGACCGATACAAGCATAGAATGCATGAAATTGCCGTACGCTCACTTTGGGAAAGGCCATGCCATGTATGACAAGGGGCACAAGAAAGGCACGGTTCGGTTCTCAGTCCGGGCCGGCAAGGGGAAGCGAAAGGCCGCTGTGGCCGGCGATTTCAACCAGTGGAAGCCCGCGGCCATGCGCCGGCAGAAGAACGGCTCGTTCGCGGCCACCCTGGCAATGCCGCCCGGACGCCATGAGTACAAGTTCGTGCTCGACGATGACTGGATCCACGACATCGACGTGCCCGAGACCATCATGAATGGCTACGGCACGTTCAATTCGGTCGTCATCGTCGACTGACCGGCCGCGCCGCGCCCAGGATGAGTTGTCGCAGTTCGGGCCACGGACCGGCCCGCCGGTCAAACCGCGCAAGCCCGGACGGACAGGCTGACTATCGCCGCAGGCAAATTCCGCTGCTCACCTCACCCGCCGGCCGCTTCCGGGCACACGCACTCTTTCAGAAGCGCTTTCCATGAAGGCGCTTAGCGACGGGCCCCATTTCCTGGGGGCACGCCCCCGGCCGCTGCGGGCCATCTTTCCCGGTAAAGTTCGTTGTCAGCCCGCCCGGAATGGATTAAACAGGGCCGGTTGGCTTGAACAATCCAATTTCATGGGAGGCCGAAATGGCGGATACGCATACCGGTCCGGCCCCGGCCAGGGAAGTTCGGGTCCGTCGCCGAAACGACGCCCGCGTCCTGATGGCCGGAGACGAAATGGCGGCGGTGTACTTCTGGACGGATCGCCTGGTCTTCAGCGTCTCGCAGATTCCCCCCGGCGGCCGCAGCAGCCTCGACCCCGGTCACAAGGGCGCCGACGAGGTCTGCTACGTTATCCAAGGCACGCTGGTGCTGGAGTTCCCCGAGCTTCAGCGGTGGGAGCGGATCTCGGCCGGCGACGCAATCGTGATCCCCCAGGACGAGCCGCACACGGCCATCAACCCCGGAAGCGAGATCGCCGTCAGCGTCTGGGCCACCGCCCCCCATCTGGGCTATCAAATCGAGGACCTTACCGGCGTGCCCTCGCCGCAGGGGCAATGAGGATGGATCAGACGTCCCTTACGATCCGCGCGGGCATCTCAGCCGCCCGCATGGCCGAGGACGTCAAGGCGCTGGTTTCCTGCGCCCCGCGGCACGCGGCCACCGACAACGAGCACCGGGCGGCGGCGTACGTGGAAAACCAGTTCCGCTCCGCCGGCGTCGACGTCCGCGTCGATCGCGTCGAAGGGATCAACTCCTGGAAGCTCAACGACTGCCGGGTCAAGGTGGTCCGCCCGGTCGCCCAGGAGCTGACCAGCATCGCCCTGCTGGGCTCGGGGGCGACCGCTCCGGAAGGCGCGGTCGCCGAGCTGGTGTACGTCGGCATGGGGCGGATGGAAGACTTCGCCCGGGCGGACGTGAGCGGCAGGTTCGTCATGCGCGACCCGCCGCGGGCATTGATGCTGGACAACGCCTCCGACGAGACCGCCCCGCAGGGCCCCACGCAGATGTTGATCGAGCGCGGCGCGGCCGGGTTCGTGGAGCACTCCCGCCTACCCGGAAAGATCCTCCAAATGCCGCTGCTGTCCGGGCCGGAGGGCCTGCCCGTGCCGGCGGTGGCCGTCACCTACGAGGACGGTCAATACCTCAAGGAGCTGCTGCGCGAGTGGTACGCCGTGCCGCGAGGCTTCAAGCGGCGGGATGAGCACTGGCCGGTGGAGCTGCGTGTGTGGGTGGACGCCGAAAGCGCGCCCGGCCACGGGGTCAACGTCATCGGGCGGATTGCCGGAACCGGCGCCGATGAGGTGGTTTGTCTGGTCGCCCATCACGACAACGCCCACGGCCCGGGCGCCTGCGACAACGCCGCGGCCGTGGCGGTCAACCTGGAAACCGCCCGCGTGCTGGCGCGCATGCCCGCCCCCAAGCGGACGATCGAGTTCCTCTCCGTCACCGCCGAGGAATACGGCGAGATCGGATCGGGGGCGTACGTGAGCAAGTACGTCCGGCCGGATCCGTCCCGCTACGCCGGCTGCGTGGTGCTGGACATCATCGGCAACGGCGATCACCTCTACTACATCACCGAGTCGATCTGCCTGGGCAAGCTGGTCCACAACGACCCCGCCCTGAACCGCAAGCTCTGCGAGGCGGTCGACCAGCTCGGCTACGCGATCGAGCCGACGCCGCTGGAGTACGCCAGCGACGACGGCCCGTTCATATTGGCCGGCGTGCCCACGTCGTACCTGGCCAAGCTCATCTCGGCGAGCTGGCCCTGGCTGCACACGTACATGGACGACTTCGAGGTCGTGGACATCAACGGCCTGACCGTCATCGCGGAAATCGTCGCCAATACCATGTGGCGGATTGCCAACGAGTAGGACAGCAGAGGAAAGCCAAAGTGGAGACACAAGCCATGATACGGACGATCATTCCAATCGTTCTGGCGGCGAGCGCGGCCCTGGCCGCGGGCGCGCAGCTACAGATCGGCAAGGACATCGTCACCCGCAACGACGCCCTGCGGGCGACGCTGAAGCTCCAGAAAGCTCTGCGCGGCGCCGGACGGCTGAAGCTGACCTGGACCGACTGCTACGGTCGGACGGTCGCCGTCGTGGAAAAGGACGTGCGGGTCGCCGGCGACTCGCTGCCCGTCGAGCTGCCCCTGAGCCGGGCCGTCGCCATGCAGAACTTTCTGGCGGCCGAACTCACCGTGGGCGATGCCACCGTCCGCGCGCCCAAGAAAAGCTTCATCGTCACCCCCGACCAGACCAAGTGGGACGACTACCAGATCATCATGTACAACGCCTACAAGACGCCCGCCCAGCAGTGGGCGCTGCGCGACGTGGGCATCACCGCCGGGCAGATTCAGTCCGGCCGGACGCAGTCGGCCGACGGCGGCAAGAGATGGTGGTCCTGCAACTACCGCTGCTACTGCGACCAGATCAATCACCGCTACTTCGCCGCGTATCACTCGCCCGCCTACAACCCCAAGCACAAGAAGCACCAGCAGGCCGAGGCCGCCTACCGGCGCGACCGGACCAGCGTCGAGCCGTTCAAGCGCAAGCCCTGCTTCCACGATCCGGAGGCGCGCAAGGCCGCCATGGCCCGCCAGCGCCGGGCCGTGCAGATGCAGATGGCCTTCAAGCCGTTCATGTACGCCACGGACGAGTGCGGCATCGGCAACCTGGTCGAGGCGATCGACTTCTGCTTCGACCCGCGGTCCCTGACGGCCTTTCGCAAGTGGCTGACGGCCGAGTACGGCTCGCTGCGGGCGATCAACGCCGAGTGGGGCACCGACTTCAAGAAACTCGCCGACGTCGTCCCCTTCACCACCGATCAGATGATGGCCCGCGCCGGGGAGAACTTCTCGCCCTGGGCGGACCACCGCCACTTCATGAACAAGGTCTTCGCCGACGTGCTGAAGGAAGGCTGCGACGTGTTGAAGGAGGTGGACCCCGAGGCGATCGGCGGGATCGTCGGGGCGCAGATGCCCTGCGCGTTCGGTGGCTACGACTACTGGCTGCTGAGCGAGGCCCTCGACTGCATCGAGCCGTACAACATCGGCAACAACCGCGAGATCTGGCGCTCGCTGGCCCCGGACAAGCCGGCCGTCACCACCGCCTTCGGCTTCGGCGACATGGAGGTCTGGCGGCTGTGGTATCAGTTCCTCCACGGCGACCGCGGCATCATCATCTACGACGAGAAGAACCGCTACCTGACCGCCGATGCCAAGCCGACCAAGCTCGGCGCCGACATCGCCCCGACCTACAAGGAGCTGACCGGCGGGCTGCGAAAGCAGCTTGCCTATATGGAGCGGGTCAACGACCCGGTCGCCGTTCACTACTCCCAGCCCTCGATCACCGCTCACTGGATGCTCGAGGTCCGCCCGACGGGCAAGAACTGGATCAACCGCGGCAGCGCGTCCGAGCGGAGGTCCTCCGAGTTCCTGCGCCTGCGCGAGTCCGTCACCAAGCTGCTCGAGGACAACCTCCGCCAGTACTACTTCGTCTCCTACGGGCAGCTCGAAAACGGCGCCTTCGACAAGATGGACGCCAAGGTGCTGGTCCTGCCGCAGTCGATCGCGATGTCCAAGGCCGAGTGCGACGCCGTGCGCCGCTTCGTCGCCCGCGGCGGCACGGTCATCGCCGACTGCCGCACGGCGCTGATGGACTCACACTGCAAGCTGCTGGAAAAGGGCCAGCTCGACGACCTCTTCGGCATCGAGCGGAAAGACCTGAAGTTCGCCCCCGGCAAGCCGGGGCTGCGGGTGGACGAGGACCTCCCCGCCAAGGCCGGCCCTATGCCGGCCGACTACGGCCTGGCGGGAGCCAAGCTCCGTGCCGCCGAGCCGGGAGTCCGGGCCGTCAGGGGAACCCTCGTCACCTACCGAGACGCCGATGGCACTCCGGTCGGTATCTCCCGGAAGCACGGAAGAGGCAGCACGGTTTACCTGAACATGGTCCTCACGGACTACCACCGCTGGCGCCTCAAGCCGCCCGAGGGCGCCCCCGCCCGGCGGCTGATGTGGGGGATGCTCCAGGAGGCGGGCGCGGGCGTTCAGTACCGGCTTCTGGACGAGCGGGGCCGCCTGGGGCCGTGGCTGCCGGGGGTGGAGGTGCACCCGTGGCAATGCGGGGATCTGAGAATCCTCGGCATCCATCGCAACTACCAGCTCCGCGTTAGTGAGCTCGGCCCGCCGGAGTACCGCAGTCAGGCGGCGCTGGAGAAGCCGATGAAGCTCAAGCTCGACCTGGGCAAGGCCCGCGCCGTCTACGACCAGCGGACGGGCAAGTACCTCGGCAAGCGCCGCAACATCACCTTCGACGTGCCCCAGTACGAGCCGGTCATCTTCTCGATTCTCCCGGAGCCGGTGGAGAGCATGACGATCACGGCGCCGGCCGCGGCCAAGCGCGGCGGACTGGTCAAGGCGACCCTCACGCTGAAGGGCAAGGCGCTGGGCGACACGCACGCCTTCCGCGTCAGCGTGCTCGGCCCGGACGGCAAGGAGCTGCGCATGCTGAGCCGGACACTGGTCGCCGGCAAGGGCCGGGCCGGCTGGACGGTGCCCATCGCCGCGTCCGACCCGGCCGGGGAGTACACGCTCCGCGCCCGCGACGTGGCCACGGGCCTCGCGGCCGAGCACAAGCTGAAGGTGAAGTGACGACAGAGCGGCAATGCCCTCGCCGAGTCGATTATGGGCAAGAAAGACAAAGTAACGCGGTGCAGCATCTGCGGCCGCGAGCCGGTCGAGGAGGACTTTCCGCGGAGGGTCTGCCCCCGCTGCGACGCGATGGCTTTGAACGACGCGGCCCGTCCCGCCCAGGCCGCTCCGGACGGCAGCCTCGGCGACAACCCCGTCTACATCGACGGCAGGCAGTGCTGGCGGCATTACCGCCGCGGCGGCGGCTGGGTGACCATGGTGGATATCCACAACTGCCGCGACATGCACGAGTTCTGCAAGGTCAACGAGCTGCCGGCGCCGTGAGCCTGGCGGAAGTCCGCCGATCCGCTTGCGCGGCGGGCTGCCGTTCGCCCGCGCCGCAGGCGCCGGAGTCCGCCACAGGCCGGCTGGTCCGACCCGTCAATCTCCTGCCCGCCGGAAGCCTTCCCTCGTAAGCAACACAACCGGCACGTTCGATACAGGCCGCACCCCGCCGGCAATTGCCCGCCGCGCTGGACAGGAAAGCCCGCGACTGCGATAAATGCCCGATAAAGCTGCTGTGGATGTTTCGGCGATGAGCGATTCCGGCAAAGCCCGCCTGGAGATTCTTCGCCCTGCCGCCGGCAGGAAGTTCGCCTGCGCGCTGCTGGACTTCGACGGCACGCTGAGCCTGATCCGCCAGGGCTGGCAGGGCGTGATGGTTCCCGTGATGGTGGAGATTTTGCGCGGCCTGGACCACGGCTTGAGCGGCCCGGAGCTGGAAGAGCTGGTGCGGGAGGACGTGGAGACCCTGACGGGCAAGCAGACGATCTATCAGATGATCCGCCTGGCCGAGCGCGTGGAGCAGTTCGGCGGCACGCCGGGCGACCCGCTCGAGTACAAGCAGGAGTACAACCGCCGGCTGATGGCGAGAATCGAGCACCGCCGGCGCGCCCTGGCCGAAAGGTCCCGCCTGCCTGGCGGAGGTGGGCAGACCCGCCGGGGCGATGAGATGCTGCTGCGCGGGGCCAGGGCGATGCTCGAGGCCCTGCGGCAGCGGGGATTGAAGCTCTACCTCACCAGCGGCACGGACGAGCCCTACGTCCTGGAGGAGGCCAACCTGCTCGGCATCGCCGACTACTTCGATGGCGGCATCTACGGGGCGCGCGAGGACTACGGCACCTTCTCCAAGGCCAAGGTCATCCGGCGGATGCTCACCGAGAACGCCATCGACGGTAAGGCCCTGCTGAGCCTGGGCGACGGGTTCGTCGAGATCGTCGAGACCCGGGCGGTCGGCGGCTACGCCGTCGGCGTCGCCAGCGACGAGGCCCGCGGCGGCGGGCAGGTCGACCCCTGGAAAAGGGATCGCCTCATCCGGGCCGGGGCGGATATGATCGTCCCGGACTTCGCCGAGCCGGCGCCCATGCTGGCGGCGCTGTTCGGCTCGGAGGGCCAGCGGCCATGACCAGCCGATACGAAACCTTTGACACGTCCAGGCTGCACCTCCGCCCGCTGCGCCAGCGCAGGCACGACATGGACGTTTCGTCCGTGCTCCAGGTCGGGCAGGTCGATCAGCCCTTCGCCCACGACGCCCTGCCCGTCCTGGCCGAGCGCATCGTCGCCGCCCGCGCCGCCGGCGGGGCGGTGATGCTGATGATGGGCGCCCACGTGATCCGCGAGGGCCTGGGCCGCTACGTCATCGACCTGATGCGCCGCCGCGCGGTGGACATCGTGGCCACCAACGGCGCCGGCGTGATCCACGACTACGAGCTGGCCCTGATCGGGGCGACGAGCGAGAGCGTTGCCGACTACGTTCGCGTGGGCCAGTTCGGCCTGTGGCGCGAGACCGGGCGCATCAACGAGATCGTCTCCGCCGCCGCGGCCGAGGGGCTGGGCCTGGGCGAGGCCGTCGGCCGGGAAATCCTCCGGGGCCAATACCCCCATCGCGACGTCAGCGTTCTCGCGGCCGGGTATGAGCTGGGCGTGCCGGTGACGGTCCACGTCGGCATCGGCTACGACATCATTCACGAGCATCCCAACTTCGACGCCGCCGCCACCGGCGCCGCCAGCGGGCGCGATTTCCTGATCTTCGCCCGCAAGGTCGAGTCGCTCGAAGGCGGCGTGCTGCTGTGCTTCGGCTCGGCGGTGATGGGCCCGGAGGTGTACCTGAAGGCCTTGTCCATGGCCCGCAACGTCGCCGCCCAGGCCGGCCGCGAAATCCGCCACTTCACCACGGCCGTGGTCGACCTGCTGCCGCTTCCGCCGGACCTGACCGCCACCCCGCCCAAGACCGACCCGGCCTACTACTACCGTCCGCTGAAGACCATCCTCATCCGCACGGTCGCCGACGGCGGGCAGAGCTTCTACGTTCGGGGCCGTCACCGGGCGGTGCTGCCGGCGCTGCACAAGGAGATCGTCTCCCGCCTGGACGGCCCGGGGCCCGCGCCATGAACCGGCAGCGCTTCGAACAAATCACCGGCGCGTACGGGCGGCTGAAGGTCGTGGTCGCGGGGGATTTCTGCCTGGACCGCTACCTGCACGTGGATGCGTCTCTGAAGGAGCGTTCGCTGGAGACGAACCTGCCGGCCCACCAGGTGGTCCGGGTCCGGCCGCAGCCCGGGGGGGCGGGAACCGTGCTGACCAACGTGCTGGCCCTGGCCCCGGCCGAGGCGCGGGCGGTCGGCTTTTGCGGCCAAGACGGCGAGGGCTACGAGCTGCTGCGCGCCCTGCGGGCCCTCGGGGCGAATCTGGATTCCTTCTGCCGCACTCGCCGGCGGACGACCTTCACCTACACCAAGCCGCTGCTGATGCGGCCGGGCCGGTCGCCGGAGGAGCTGAGCCGGCTGGACATACGGGACCGAACGCCCACGCCGGCCGGGCTGGTCAAGAGGATCATCGCCAAGCTTCACTCCGCCGCGGCCGACGCCGACGCGGTTGTCCTGCTGGAGCAGGTCACCGAGAGCCGCAACGGGGTGCTCTCGCCGCCGGTCAAGCAGGCCGTCGCCGAGCTGGGGCGGCAGGCCGGCGGCAAGGTCTTCCTGGCCGACAGCCGCTGCGAGCCGGGAGGGTTCGCCAACGTCCACCTGAAGGTCAATCGCCAGGAGCTGCGCCGCCACTTCGCGGACGAAACCTCCGACCCCGAGGCCCTCGCCCGGCGCTGGTCGGGCCAGACCAACCGGTACGTCTTCGCGACGCTCGGGGCCGACGGACTCCTCGGCGCCGCCCCGGACGGGCAAGTCCACCGCGCCGCCGGAATCAGGCGGGAAGGCCCGATCGACGTCGTCGGCGCCGGCGACGCCGTCTCGGCGCATCTGGCGATGGCGCTGGCGGCGGGGGCGTCGCTGCCCGAGGCCGTCGAGCTGGCCAACCTCGCCGGCAGTATCGTCGTCGGAAAGATCGGCACCACCGGCACCGCCACCATCGCCGAATTGGCCGGAGCCCTGGGACAGACGGGCCGGGACTTGTAGAGAAACCATCATGGACGGTCAGTACAAGCTATTCTGGGGCGACAGCCACTCCAATCTGCACCTGGTGATGCCGGGTTTTCAGGAGGCGCACTTCCCGGCCGCTGGGGCAACGGACACCAACCTTCCGCGCGAGGTTGCGGCCGACCTGGACGCGGCGCTGGAGCACGCCCAGGCCGTGCTGGACTTCTGGCCCATCGCCTACTACCCGTACACGTACCGACTGGAGAAGGGCTTCCGCGTGGAGGGCTGGCGGGACGAGCGGGAGCTGGCCGTGGCGTGGCGGGCGATCTGCGCCCTGGCGGCCTCGGGCAACCGCGACGACGAATTGGTGATCTTCCCGGGCTTCGAGTGGCAGGGCGACAACCGTCACGGCGACCACAACGTCTTTTTCCTCACCGACCACCCGCCCCTGCTGGAGGTGCCGACGCTGCCGGAGCTGTACGCCGAGATTCGCCGCCGCGGGCTCAAGGCGCTGGTCATACCCCACCACACGGCCTACCGCACCGGCTTCCGGGGCAAGGACTGGGGCGTCCACGACGAGCAGCTCTCGCCGTTCGCGGAGATCTTCTCGAGCCACGGCTGCAGCGAGTCAGACGAAGAATGGATCGGTCTGCGGCGCAACTGGCACATGGGACCGGGCGTCTCCGGCGGCGCGATTGAAGACGGCCTCGACCGCGGGATCCGCGTGGGGATCATCGCCTCCACGGACGAGCACAACGCCACCCCCGGCACCTACGGCTGCGGGCTGATGGGCTGCTACGCGCGGGCGCTGACCCGCCAGGCGCTGTGGGAGGCCTTTCAGGCCCGGCGGGTCTACGGCGTCACGGGCGACCGCATCCGCCTGGACTTCAGCGTCGAAGGCGTGCCGATGGGCGGGGCGATCGCCAGGTCCGGCCCCGTTCGGACGCTCACGCGCGTCCGCGGTTGCGACGCCATCGACCGCATCGAGCTGCTGCGGAACAACCGCCCGATCGCCGCCCACTGCCACGGCGGCACGTGGACGCCCCCGGCCGGCGGGGGGCGCATCCGCGCCAAGCTCCGAGTCGAGGTGGGATGGGGGCCGAAGCGCGAGGATCTTGCGGACGTGCCCCCGCGGCAGTGGAGCGGCCGCATTCAGGTGCCCGACGGCGCGGTGCTCTCGGCCGAGCCTTGCTGGAGGCGGCGCGGACAGCGGCTCGGCAGCCCTGACGGCGGGCAGTGCGACTTCGGCTTCGTCACGACCTCCAGTCCGCCGCCGCACGGAGGCGTGCCCACCGAGGCGGTGATCTTCGAGATCGAGGCCAGACCGCAGGACACACTCCGGCTGGAGCTCAACGGCAAGACCGTCACCATGACTCTGGGCGAGGCCATGGCCGGCTCGCAGATCGTGAGCTTCATGGACGAGGCCAAGGCGCTGGTCCGCCGGACGTACGGGATCGACTCCGACGCGCTGTTCCGAACCGACCGAGTCTACTTCTACAGCTACAAGGCCAAGATCCACCGGGCCGTCCCCGACGAGGGCCTGACCGCGGAGCTGGTCTACACAGACGCCGACCCGCCGGGCGGGGTGAATCATTATCGCGTTCGCGTCACGCAGCGGAACGGGCAGGTCGCGTGGTCGAGCCCGGTATGGGTCCAGAACGGGTAATCGGAAGCAGTGATGGAGGCGAACCGGTGACGAAGCGCCTGGCCATCGAGATCGGCGGCACGAAGCTCCAGGCGGCCGTGGGCGACGCCGAGGGGAAAATCTCGGACGTTCGGCGCTGCCCCGTGCCGCCGGGCTCGGACGCCGGAGACATCCGCCGCCTGCTGGTGAGTCTGGTCCGGCCGCTCGCCCGCGCGCGCGGCATGGAGCGCGTCGGCATCGGCTTCGGCGGCCCGGTGGACGCCGAGGGCGGGCGGATCGTGCGGAGCTTTCACGTTGCCGGCTGGGACGGCTTCGGCCTGCGGGAGTGGGCCGAGGGGCAGTTCGGCCTGCCTTGCGTCATCGAGAACGACACCAACTGCGGCGCCCTGGCCGAGGCCCGCGCGGGCGCCGGCGCGGGGGCGAAGGTGGTCTTCTACACCAACGTCGGCAGCGGCATCGGCGGGGGCATCGTGATCGACGGCAAGCTTTACCGCCGGCCCCTGGGCGCCGCCGAGATCGGCCACACCCGGCTGTGGGACGCCCGCTCGGGCGAATACGTCATCGTGGAGAAGCTTTGCAGCGGCTGGTCGATCGGGCGGATGGCCCGCGAGCAGGCGGCCGAGGGCGGAATGCCGAAAGTGCTGCAACTGGCCGGCGGGGACGCAGAGGCCATCACCGCCGAGCACGTCGGCCGAGCGGCCGGCGCGGGCGAGGCGGCCGCCGTCGATCTCATCGCCGCCGCCGCCGGCAACTTCGCCGTGGCCCTGTGCAACGTCATCGCCCTGATCAGCCCGGACAGGATCGTCGTCGGCGGGGGCGTCTCGCTGATGGGCGAGGCGTTCTTCCGCCCGCTGCGGGAGGCGGTCGCCCGGCAGGCCTTCGGACCCTACGCCGGTCGCTATCAGATCGTGCCGGCGGCGCTGGACGAAAACGTCGTCCTGGTCGGGGCGCTGCTGCTATGATGGCGAACCGCGAGGAGCTTCGCAGATGGCTGACTATGACGTGATCGTTGTCGGCGGCGGGCCGGCGGGCATCTGCGCCGCCGCCCAGGCCGCCGGTGCTGGCGCCAAGACGCTCCTGGTCGAGAAAAACGGGCTGCTGGGCGGCACTCTGACTGCCGGCGGGGTGAACTTCCCGGCGTTGTTCCACGCGTGGGGCAGGCAGGTGATCGCCGGGATTGGATGGGACCTCGTTCGGCGGACCGTCGAGGAGGCCGGCGATGAGATGCCGGATTTCTCCGACCGCGGCGGTCACGCTCGCCGCCACGTCCGCGTGAACAAGGCGATCTTCGCCGCCCTGGCCGACGAGGCGATTCTGGGCGCCGGCGCGGAACTGCTCTTCCACGCCATGCCTTTCTCGGCGGCCTTTGAGGACGGCGCCTGGCGCGTCGACCTGTGCACGAAGGGAGGAGCGCGGCGCGTGCAGGCGGAGGTCCTCGTGGACTGCACCGGCGATGCCAACGTGGTCGCCCTGGCCGGACTGGAGCTTGTCCGGCACGAGCCGTCCCAGCCCGGCACCCTCGTGATGAGGTGCGGAGGCTACGACCCGGACGGCCTCGACTACGAAGCCATCCACGCTGCGTTCCGCGAAGCCCTAAAGGCCGGGCAGATCAGGCACACCGACCTCGGCTGGCGGAAGGACGGACCTGAGGGCTTCCTGCGGCGCTTCGGCGCAAACGCGAACCACATCACCAGCGTCCGGGCCGACACCAGCGACGGGCGGACCCAGGCCGAGATCGAGGGGCGGCGGTCGATGATGCGGGCGTTCCGCTTCCTCCGCGCCCAGCCGGGCCTGGAGAACCTGCGGATCGACTACTTCGCGCCGGAGTGCGGCATACGTGAGACAGTGGTCATCCGAGGCAGGAGTACAATCACGGGGGCCGACTACACGAGCGGACGGAAGTTCGACGATGCCGTCTGCTACAGCTTCTACCCCATCGACATCCATCTCGACCACGGGGAGGGCATCGACCTTCGCGGCCTCGCCGAAGGCATCGTGCCGACGATCCCCCGCGGGGCCATGCTGCCGGCGGGCAGCGAGTTCCTCATCGTGGCCGGACGGTGCATCTCCGGCGACAAGGAGGCCCACTCGGCCTATCGCGTCGAGGCCACCTGCATGGCGACCGGTCAGGCGGCCGGGGCGATGGCGGCGCTGTCGGCCCGCGCCGGCCTTGGTCCGGAGGAGCTTCCCCTGGACGAGGTCCGCGATCTGCTCCGCAGGCACGGGGCAATCGTCCCTGGCGAGGAGGGGACATAGGCGCCGGGCCTATGCCAGCCATTCGTCCAGGTGCTCGGCGACGAACTCGTCGTCGATGAGGTGGGGATAGTCGCGGCGGACGCGCTGGATCTGCTCGGCCTGACCCGCCGAGAGCGTCTCGCCGGCGTCCAGGCAGCGCGGCGAGGCCAGCAGCCCCTGGCCGTGGAGGACGTGCTGGATTCCGGCGATGCAGCCGGCGAAGTCGTTGGCGACGTCGAACAGGGCGGCGTTGCCGTCGGTGACCTGCGCCGCCAGTGTCAGCAGGTCCGGCGGGATCGCCTCGGATTCCTCGGCGATGCTCCGCACGCGGGTGAACGTCTCCGCCGCCCGGCGCGTCCAGACGGCCCAGTGGCCCAGCAGCCCGCCGACGATCCGCTGAGAGACGCCTTGCCCGCCCGCCTTCACCTCAAACCGCGTCAGCAGGTCCGCGATGATGTTGTCGTCGTTGCCGGTGTACAGGGCAATCTCGCCGGCGCGCCCGGCGGCGGCGACGCCGCGAACCACGTCCAGCGTGTCGTACCGGTTGAACGGGGCGATCTTGACGGCCAGGACGTTCGGGATTTCGGCGAAGCCCGACCAGAAGTCAAACCCCAGCCGCCGCCCGCCGACCGCCCGCTGGAGATAGAAGCCGAAGATCGGCATGAGCCTGGCCACCTGGCGGCAGTGCTCGACCAGCTCGTCGGTCCCGCCGGCGGCGAAGGCGGCCAGCGAAACCAAGCCGGCGTGGTAGCCCATTCCCGCGGCCAGGTCCGCCTCGCGTACCGCTTGGTCGGTCTTGCCGCACACCCCGGCGATGCGCAGGAGCCTCGGCCCGCCGGCCCGCTCAATCTCATCGAGCGCATCGGCCGCACATTGCAGCACGGGCTTGAGCAGCATCACGCCGAAGTCGCGAATGGCAAACTGCGTGGTGTGGACGCCCACGGCCACGCCGCCCGCGCCGGCGGCGGCATAGTACCGCGTCAGCGCCCGCTGGCGCCGCTCGTCGAGCCTGCCCTCGCTCGTCAGGGCCAGCGGATGGGCCGGGATGAGCAGGCCGCCCCCCACCGCTGCGGCGACCCACTTTTCCGGCATGGGATATTCGGGCATCGTTTACTCCGTCCCGGCGGCTCAGTATTTGCCGTCGCGCGTCTGAAAGTGCGTGGGCTTTCCCAGCGTCCGCCCGCCGCCGGCGACCCAGCGGGCCGTCCACTCCAGCACCCGATCGATGGGCACGGACGGCTCGCCCAGCAGCTTGTGCGCCGCCGACGCGTCCGACAGAAGGGCCGTGTCCGCCTCCAGGCCGGTGAATCGGACTTTCCTGCCCATCAGCTCCCCCAGGCGCTGGGCGACCTGCCGCAGGGAGAGCTTCTCGACGCCGGTCAGGTTGATCGCCAGCGCCGGGCAGGCCGCGTGCTCCAGCAGCCGCAGGACCGCGGCGTTGACGTCCCCCTGCCAGATCACGTTGAAATACCCCATCGCCAGGTCGACCTCCCTGCCGGCCAGGACGTCCTCCGCCAGATCCACCAGCACGCCGTAGCGCATCTCCACGGAGTAGTTCAGCCGCAGCAGGACCATCCGCGTCCCGTACCTCGAGCAGCAGTACTCCAGCACGCGCTCGCGGGCGACGCAGGAGTTGGAGTATTCCCCCGGCGGCGTCAGCGGGTCCGACTCCACCGAGCCGGACGAGCCCGCCGGAACGAGGTCGTACACGCAGCCGGTGGAGAAAGCCACCATCCGGGCGTCGCGGTAGCGCCGGGCGACGTAGGCGGGAATCAGGGAGTTGACCGCCCAGGTCAGGGCGGGCTGATCGCTCGTGCCGAACTTCATGCCGACCATGTAGACGACGTTCTCCGCCGCCGGCAATGCGCCGACCGCGTCCGGGTCCAGCAGGTCCGCGCGAACCGTCTCGGCCCCGAGCCGCTGAAGCGCCTGGCGGAGCGACGGGTCGTCGAACCGGTCGATCACCATGATCTTCCGGTCGGTTCCGGCCTGCTGGCGGGCCCGGCAGGCCATCGCCGTCAGCGACGGCCCGATCTTGCCGGCCCCGCCCACGATCGCCAGATCGCCATCGAGCCGGCCGAAAAGCTCCACCACCTCTTTCGTCGGCCGGCCGAGAAGCTCCTCCAGCTCCTCGACGGTGTCGATCCGGTCGGGGAAATCGCTGGCTGTGCGCGCCGCGTCCATGCCGGCATTCTTAACCGGCGTCCGGCCGGGTTGCAAGCTCCGCCCGCATCAGGGCCAAACCGTCAAAGCGGTGCGCGTCCGCCGGGCACGCCGTTCGAGCTGTTCGGCGGGATCAAGCGGCACGTGCTGCGGGCCGTCGGGCGACGGCGCGTGAAAGAGGCGGCGCGGTTCTACCTGGCCGGAACCAGCGGGCGCTTGTGCCAGTCCGGCAGCGCAAGCCGGGCGGAATTCTTCCAGGCGGTCAGATACAGTGAGGCCGTGAACTTCGCCGCGGCTCCCAAGCGCTCCTCGGCGAACCGGGCGACCTTGGAATCGCCCGGCAGGGGCGCCTCGGCGAGCGGAAGCTGACTTTCCAGCTCGTACACCTTGTCCAGAAGGGCGTGGCTGCGCTTGATCTCGGCCACGACGGCGGGCATGAGCTTGTCAAAGGCCGCGGGGCGAATCCTGCCGGCGAGGGCCTTCGGTGCGACCTTCACCTTTTGCAGCAGGGCGTCGACCTTGGCGTGGATGCCGCTGCGGGGCGAGCTGCCGTCTTCTTTCACCCGGCCATCGTAGTGAATCGTCGTGTGCAGCGGCTGGCAGGCGTCCTGGGCGTAGTGGGCGAGGATGCCGGCGTACACCAGGCACTTGGCCCGGACGTGCTTGTTCGCCGGCCACTTGCGGTGCTCGGCGAAGGCGAGTGTCAGCCGCTGGGTCCATTCGACGATGGCGTATGGCAGCAGGCCCACCGCTTCCGGCCGGAGGCCCTTGGCGGCGCACAGCTTGACGAAGGCGTACCGCGTCGCCGGCACCGGCTCGCCGGCCAGCAGCTCCAGGTCGAAGTAATGCTCCGGCACCTCCCCGTCGCGCAGCTCCGGCTGCTCCCGCAAGCGGAAAAGGTCCGGGTCGGCCGAGCAGTGGGCGATCGTCTGCGCGCCCGTCCGGAAAAAGGCGGGTAGGCCCGCCGGCAGCGCGGCCGTGGCCGCCTTGGTCGCCAGGTCGTGGCCGGGGCCGTACCAGGCCTGAACCGACCCCAGGCAGGCCAGTGTGGCCAGGCCGCCGACGAGCCAGAGGCGTCGATGTCGGGTGTGTTCCATTGGCCGACTCCTTCTCTCTCCTCGCGGCCGGCGCCGTCATTCATACGGGAACGCGTCCGTCCATTCCGCCTGCGAGAGCTGTATCAGCAGGTCCGCCAGATGCTCGGCCGCTCCTTCGATGAGTCTGCGCCCTTTCTCGGGCGTGGCCTTGCGGACGTCGCCGCCGGCCGAGGCCGGCACGTGCCGGTCCCACGGGCGAACGAAATACACCCCGCCGGCCGAGAGGGCCTCCACGGAGAGCTTGCCGAACGGGAAGACGCCGAACCGGTCCTTCCGCACCAAGTCCTCCCGCAGGTGGAGCATTCGCGAAACCTCGGACTCGCCGCCGTGGTCGCTCGGGTGCTCCACCAGCGGCGGCCGGGCCAGTTCCGGAGGACACGAAGCCATGCACACGAACGCCCCCTGCCCCGGCGGGCGGGCGTCGACGTGGGCCCGCAGGGTGGCGCGGATGGCGTCGGTGTTGCCCCCGTGGCCGCAGTAGACGACGATCTTGCGGATGCCGTCGGCTTCCAGGGCCGAGAAGATGTCCAGCAGCATCTGCATCAGCGTCTGCACGCGCAGCCGGCAGGCAAAAGGGAAGGCCTTGAAATTCACGTTGTTCCCGACCGGCAGCGTGGGATACATCAGGGCCCGCGCGTTTTGCTGATTGGCCAGCAGAACCCCGCGCCGCACGACCGCGTCGCACTGCCAGTAGTCGGTGCCGTACGGCAGCACCGGCCCGTGGGGCTCGACCGACCCGGAGCCCAGGACGACCACTTCCGGCCGGAACTGGCGCACCTGCTCGATCGTCATTTCCATCAGGATCCCGTTCGACACGGCGGTCTCCTTTCCTGGGCGCCGAGGTCCGGCCGGCGGCGTGCCCGCCCGCCGCGGCCGTTGCCCGCCTTGGGCACACAGTCCGGCATTATATAAAGCACCGGTGCGGCCGCGAGCGATTCGCCCCGGCGCGAGCGACTTGAGGCGAGGGGATCGCCCGAGGTCAGTGCGTCAGGTAGTAGACGATGATGTTGATGCCCATGCGGATGGCGGCGTCGTTCTGCTCGGCGGTAAACCACATGCAGCACCAGCCGCAGTGATAATCCCAGGGGCTGCACACCGTCATGATCCGCCCCGTGCCCTTCTCGAACAGCCCGTAGTCCCCGCCGATGCTGCGGTCGCCCTGAAGGTAGATCGCCCCCTCGGGAAACTTGAAATAACAGTTGTACAGCTCGTGGTCCTTCGGGATCAGCCGCATCTCGTTTTCCGGGAACAGACGGTTCATCATCTTCACGTAGTCCCGGAAGAACCGGTCGCCCGTCCGCCCCAGCACGCAGTCGTCGGCGTGCACGAACCCGCCCCGGGCGAGGAACTCCTTCAGGTTCTTCTCCTCGTTCTTGGGCAGGTCGAAGTACCCCTCGGAGGTGGCGAAGACGAACGGATACCGGCACATGTCCTCCAGGTCGGCCAGCCTGACCACCACCGGGTCCTGGCTGACGTTGATGTTGGTCAGCTCCGCCAGCCGCTTGCGCAGAATCACGTCGCCGATGGGGTCGGTGTTCCACTGATCCCCGGTCTCGTCCTTCACGTGGAACATCAGCCGGGGGAAGAAGAACGTCCCCGTCTTGACGGCCTTGGGGGCGCCGGCGTCCTCGGCCGCCCGGGCCAGACCACCCGCCCGGCGGCGCGGCAGCAATATCGACGGCCCGGCCAGCGCCGCCGCACCCACGGCCGCCGCCCGGAGGAACTCACGCCGGCTGAGATGCCGGCGCACCTCCTTGAGGACCTCACGCTTCCAGTCTTTCAGGTCGTCGGGATTATCGAACAGGGAAACAGACATAGCGGCCGCTCCTCGAGGGGCGAATTCGTCCTGCGATCACATCAGACCGGCCCGGCGCCGGAGCAACCACTCCGCCGACAGCGCCAAAGCCAGTAAGCCAAACAGCAACGGCGTATCCCAAATGTCGCGCGTCTCACGGATGGTTTCATCCATCTTCATCTTGGCGATCAGCTTCTCCACTTCGCCGCAAACGTGCCGCGCCTCCTCGGCGGTGACGTACTTGCCCCCGGATTTGCCGGCAATGTCCTTCAGCAGGGCACGCTTCTGACCGGCGTCCCTGAACTCGGTAAGCGTCTCGCCCACGGAGAAGCTGGTGGTCTGGGAGAGCTTGGGGCCTTCGGTCAGCGAGGCAATTACCTCGACCTGATAGTCTCCGACGTCGGCCGGCTTGTACTGCGCCTGGTAGACCCCTTCGTCCGAAAGCACCCATTCCTGCGGCAGCTTGTGCTTGTTACCGAACGGGTCGGTGATGATGGCGACGACCTCGGTCACCTTGGCGTTGTCGATGGGGTTGAGTTCGTTGTCCAGGACCTTGGTGCGGATGGAGACCGGCTCGTTGGCGGCAAACACGTCCCGGTCCAGCCTGACGGAGATGTTGCCCTTGGAGCCGACGGCCAGCCAACGCACCAACTGCTTCCAGAACTTTTCGTGCAGCTCATCCGTCACCGGCACGGCCATCTGCCAGTGCCACGAGCCGCCGGTGGCGAACGCGGCCACTCTGCCGGAGCCGTAGTTCTGCACGACCAGCACGGGGTTGCCGCTCTTGGGCTCGGTCGCCAGGACCTCCGCCCCGAGCTTGACCTCCCGGATCGGGTTGTATCCGACGAGCGTGGGTGCCTGGGACCAGAGGCTCCGGTCCACGGGGCGGTTGCCGGTCTGCCGCATCACCGGGTGCTTCTCGCCGATCTTGGTCAGGGCGATGCTGAACTCCCGGTGCTGGTACGCCACGTTCGGGCGGGGCAGGATCACCGGCAGCATCTTTTCGATCATGGTGTCCTGGTAGTTGCCCAGGTTGAAGGAGTTGACCCCGCCCAGCATGAGCAGCCCGCCGCCGCGCTCGCGGACAAAGGCCTCGGTGATCTCCCGCTGCTTTCGCGTCAGGTAGGTGGCCTCGATGTCGCCGAGGATCACCGCCTCGAAGCGGTAAAGGTGCTTCTTGGTCTCGGGGTACCCGTTGATGTCCTTGTCCCTGGGCCCGCGTGCCCCGGGACCGGGTGCTTCCTTCAGGCCGTCCTCGGGCTCGGCGCCCTGAAGGATATACTTCTTCGGCCCTTCCGTCCGCAGGATGCTGGCGATGCGGAAGTCCTTGTCGCGGAACAGCGCCCGCCGCAGGAAGCGGTACTCCTCGCGCGGGCTGCCTTCCAGGTACAGCACCGGCAGACGCTTGTCGGTGACCTTGACGAGGAACTCATACCGGTTGTTGTCTTCGATCAATTCGCCCGGAGCGGAGGGGATCTCCACGGCGTAGCGGAACGTCCCCTGGTCATCCGGACGGAACGTCAGGCGAACCGGATGGATGTCCACGTCCGGGTCGGGAACGACGTTGACGGTTTCCAGCACCCTCTCACCGCGGGTCAGGATCACCTGGAACGGTTTGTCGAACCCGGTGGCCCGAATGCTGGCCTGGATCTCCACGGACGTGTTGCAGCGGACCTCGCGCGGGCAGTAGACGCGCATCACTTCGTAGTCGTTCGGCGGGTTCGGGTCGCCCACACCCACGCAGTAGATCGGGATGTTCTTCCGCCCCAGTTCGGCGGCCATTTCGGCCGGCGATCCCGCGGAATTGTCGGCCCCGTCGCTCAACATCACCCCCGCCACCAGCGGCACGCCCCGCAACTCCGTGTCGAGCACGCGCAGGGCGTCGTACAGATTCGTCCGCTCGCCGGTGCCGATGACCTCGTCGATCCCGCCAATCCGCTCGGCCCGGCCGCTGAACTTGAACAGACGAACCGTGGCCACGCCCTTGAGTTCCTCCAGCAAGGCGCCCTCGCCGTCCGGGTTCGCCTTCGCCGGCTGGGAGAGGACATCCTTGACCACCGACAGGCGGCTTTTCCGCGCGGCCTTGGCGGTGCGGGCGCCCTGGGCGCCGGCGTCTTCGATCCGCATGCTGCGGGAATCGTCCACCAGCACCGCCACGAAGCAATTGTGCGTCAGCGGCAAGGGGATGCTCAGCACCGGGCGAAACAGAATCAGCACCACCAGGGCCAGCGCCAGGCCTCGAAGCGCCGACAGCACAGCGCGTTTCCCGCGGCCGATGCCGCCGGGCGCGCGCCGATAGAAGTACACGGCCGCGACCACCGCAACGATCACCGCCAGCAGCGCCAGCTCGGGCCGCCAGCCGGACCCCAGGCGCACACTGCCGCTGGCGAACTTCTCCATCGGGTACTTAAAAAGCTTCTCAAACACGCTTGGATTCTCTCGAGGTCTCCGAAGACGGGCGACCTAGCTCTCCCGAGCCGACCGCTGGGTCCCTGGAGCCATTTTCTCGGTCAACGATCGTTCCTCGTAGCGGCCTTGCTGAGCGCCTCGTAGTAGGCGTCAACGTAATCCCGATATTTCGGCGGGCATTCCTCCCGCTGCTCTGCGTGGAGCCGTTTGGCCGAGAGTTCTTCCTGAAGCTTGGCTTCCATGTTCTCTCCGACGCCGAGGACGACGTTGGAGAACTTCATGGCCTCGGCCTTGCGGGCCCGGTCAAACATCTTTTTGAAGTCCTGGATGGTCGCGGCCTTGCGGCGAATGAATCGAATCGCCGGTTCGAGTTGCTCATCCTCAAGGCTGCGAAGGGTTCCGGCCAGCCGGCGCGACCTCACGAACAACTGTCCGATGTCCCGATTGGAGCCGGTGCCGCCGCCGGCGCTGCTGGGGCTGCCGCGATCGTCGCCGGGCTCACCCGACAACCGGCCCTCCTGATCGGTCAGGCGCTGAGCCAGTTCCGCCCCTGGCTTGGCTTCACCGGGCTGCGGCTTGCCGGGCTGACCCTGGCCGGGCTGGGCCTGACCAGGCTGACCTTGCCCGGGCTGACCCTGGCCGGGCTGGGCCTGACCAGGCTGAGCTTGTCCGGGCTGACCCTGGCCGGGCTGGGCCTGACCAGGCTGACCTTGGCCGGGCTGACCCTGACCAGGCTGGCCCTGACCGGCCATCGAGGCCACCCGGGTGCCGATGTCCTTGGCCTCGCGGGCGGCGCGGCGGAGGATACCCGTCCGCGAGCCGGCCAGGATTTCGCCGGCCTCACGCACGCCTGCCTCCATCCGCCACAAGGCTGCTTCCACATCTTTCTGGGCCCGCCGAGCCGAACGCAGATCCCTGGCGGCAAGCCCAACGGCCGCGTCCACCATCTTCTGCGCCGTGTCCTCCCGACGCAGGTTGCCGCTCACATCCGTTAACGAGCCGGCCACGCGACTCTTGGCCGCCTCGTCCGCCCACTTCTTCAGGTCATTGACGTAACCGGTGAAGGCGCCGAGGTCCTGGGCCAGCTTGCCCTGCTCGGCCGCCAGGCCTTTCAATTGCGGCCCAATGCGCGGATCCTGCGCGACGGCCTTTTCGACGGCCTGGCGCGAAGGGGCCTGAACCTCGCCCGGCTTGCCTGCGCCGGGCTGGCCTGTCCCAGGCTGCCCCTGCCCGGGTTGACGCGTTCCAGGCTGCGCCTGCCCGGGCTGCGTTCTCCCAGGCTGCCCCTGCCCGGGTTGACGCGTTCCAGGCTGCCCCTGGCCGGGCTGACCTGTTCCAGGCTGTGCCTGCCCGGGCTGACCTGTTCCAGGCTGTGCCTGCCCGGGCTGACCTGTTCCAGGCTGTGCCTGCCCGGGCTGCGTTCTGCCAGGCTGTGCCTGCCCGGGCTGCGTTCTGCCAGGCTGCGCCTGGCCGGGCTGGCCGGTCATTTCGCCGATGCGCCGGGCGACCTGCTCGGTGCTGCGACCGACGCGGTACTGGTTGGCCACCAGGGCAGCGGCGCCGTCCTGCGCGGCGGCAACGGCCTGTTCGAGGTTATCGTATTGCGAGACGTTCAGGCGGTGCATGGCCGTGCGGAGCAGGCCCTGGGCGCGGCGGGCGTGCTGGATTCCTCCACGCACGTCGCCCCGCTCGAAGCTGCGCGAGGCCATTCTCATCTGACCGGCGGCTTGCCGCATCTCGCTGACGGCGCCGCGGGACATCGAGTCCCCGGGCTCCATGTGCCGCGCCACGTCGCGGGCGAGCTGCCCGGCGGCCTGGCCCAGGGCTTGCTGCCAGGCGGTCATCTGTTGCAGCGACGCCTGCCCGCCCTGCTGCTGGCCCATCTCACCGGGCTGCTGCATTCCGGTCTGCGACTGCTCACCGCCGCCGCCACCGCCGCCGCTCGGCTGACGACGCGCCATGATTCGCTGCCGCATCCGGCGCAGGGCTTCCTCGTCCATCCGCTCCGGGCGTTCCCGGTCTTCGGGGTCATCGTCCCCACCGCCGCTTCCGGGGGCCTGACTCATGTAGGGGTTGGACCCGCCGCGGCGCTCGTTGTTGCGGAGCTTGTTGTACTTCAGCGGGGTCTTGACCCGGTCGACCTTCGGCTCGGAGAGTGTCTGCTTGTCGGCCCGAGCCACGGAGGCCCGGCGTTCCTCGGCCGTGACCATCTCCTTATAAGGAATGGCCCGCTTGTCGACGCGGATTTCCTCGCCCCCGGCGCCGCCGCTCTGGGCCGGGTCGTTGGGGGTGTTGTCGTCGACGGCCTCGCGGAGCTGGATGTGCCCCAGTTGCTCGCGGGCCATCTCGATGATCTGTTCCTCGGTGGCGTAGATCTCGCCGGCGATGCGGAGCTGTTTGACCCGGAAGGCCTTGCGCTCCTTGATCTGCAGCGCCCTGCGGTAGTCCGGGGGCAGCAGTCGCGGGGGGTTGTCCGGCTGCTGGAAGGCGGTCAGGGCGTCGGTCATCGTGCTCGGCGGGCGGAAGGCGATCTGCTCCATCACCGGGTCGTCGGCGTGACCGCTGGAGGGCTGACCGGTATGAAGCGGCTCGGGGTTCAGCTCCAGCGCCAGCACGCGCTTGTCCCGGCCGAGGGTCTCGACCATGGCCAGCGCGACGCGCATGAAATCGGCGGCCTGGCCCGGAAGGTGAAGCCCGTCGGACCCTTTCTTGTACTTGAGCAATCCGTGGGCGGTTTCAATGTGCCGGGTGGCGGTTGCCAGGATCTGGGCGCGGTTGGGCCCGCCGCCCTCGGGCGCCCCGCCGTGGCCCCAGAAGGAGGCAAAGTCCGGCGGGTCCCCGACTTCCATCCGCTGGGCGATCTTCTCACTCTTGGCGTTGAACTCCCCCGCGGGGATCTGGCCCCGCTGCTGCTCCAGGTGCCAGGCGGCCGCCAGGAACAGCATCAGGTCCATGGGGTCGTTGAAGGTCTCGTGGGGCAGGTCGGGCGGGGCGACGCTGTCGGGCCAGGTTGCGGCCACCTCCAGCGGCCACATCTTGATGTAGAACACGTCCGTCCTGGCCACCTGGCCTTTGCGGTCGGAGACCTCGAAATGATAGAAGATCATGTCCCCGGTCTGCATGCTCGGCTTGGCCGAGTCCAGTTCGAGGACGTATTCGGCTTCGCCGTCTTTCACGTTTTCGGTCTTGCCGGCGTCGTCGGTGGTCTTCATCTTGTACGTCAGCGGCTTGACCTTCTCGCCCTTGTACAACTTGGCCTTGACCAAGCCTTCCTTGACGCCGAAGTCGTCGGTGACCTTGGCCTTGAAGGTCACCTCGCACAGCGGATGGATGGACATGTCCACCCTGGGAGAGACCATCTCGACAGTGGGGGGCTCGTCGGGCACGGCCTTGACGTAGTAGAACTGGTCGGTGGTGACGGTGCTGCCGTACATGTCAGCGACGGTCAGCATGTAGCTGGTGTTGGTGCCTTCCGGAACGGGGAAGCTGGTCTTCGCCCCGTCGGCGGCCTTCGCGCCGGCGGCCAGCGGCACGGACTGCTTGTCCTGGATCTTCTCCTCGAAGACGACCTTGCCGCTCTTGATCTGATTGTTGGCCAGGACGCGCAGGCCCACCTGGGTGCCGGCCGGCACCATGATGTCGCCCTTGGCGTCGGAAACCACCTCCTGCGGCAGCTCCAGGTACTTCGGATAGTCATAGGTCAGCTCAATGCTCTTGATCCGCAGCGGGTCGTACACCTTGGCCGTAAAAATATCCGATTCCTGGCGGCCCGCGGCGATCTTGTACTCCATGTCCTCGGCAATGTCGCTGAGTTGGCGGCTGTAGCTGCGCAGGGCCGGGATCTCAAACATGGGCAAGGTTTCCCACTTGCCTTTCTTTGACCGGCACAGAAGCTCCGGCGTGACCGCCGTCGCACGAGAGAGCCTGACGACCACGGGGATGGCGCCGCCGCGAAGGACGTCGACGTTGCCGGGGCTGACCTCGAAGGTAAGCTTCTCCGGCGGCTTCGGCGCCATCTCTCGCCTCAGCTCGCGCTGGCGGCGGGCGCGATCCGTGTCCTGCTGGATCCGCGCCAGCGGGTTGAAAGTGCGGCCCTCGGGGCTCTGGAACTGCTGGACGCTGACGGTGGTGCCGACAAAGACCAGCAGCAGCACTGTCGCCACCAAGAGGTGCTTCCGCAGCCGGCGCAGATTCGACACCACGCGCAGCGGCGTCCTGTCGATCCGGTGGACCGCGTCGTCGACGAGGAATCCGACAAGGAAGCTGTACAGGCCGCCGCGGCGCTGGCGACGGAACTCCACCGCGGATATGACCGCCCCCTCGGCCTGCTCGGCGCGTTCCTCCACCAGCAAGGCGATCTGCTCGTCGGAGATGCGGCGGAACAGCGGATACAGCACGTGCCGGGTGAACAGGACCGCCAGCACCGCCCCACCGACGCACCACAGCCCCAGCAGGATTTTGCCGCTGAAGCTGTAGATCAGGTCCGCCAGCAGCACCAGCAGGCTGATTCCCAGCGCCTCAGTCGCCACCAGCAGCAGCCCGCGTACCGCGGCCGTAAGCTTCCACCGGCGACGGACTCGTCCCAAACGGCTTTTTAGCTCTGCTTCCGGTCCAGCCATGGTGCGCTCCCTTCCGGCCCGTGCGTCCGCGAGCCGCTGCGGCCCGGCGCCCCTACAGCCGATGGCGCCGAGCAATTCGCGCTGCCGCATGTGCAATCGCGGCCGGCGGATTCACCGCCGCTCAGGAGGTGCCCGCGCGGGCGGCCAGAATCATTTCGGCCACCAGCGCCAACAGCACCAGCCCGATCAGATACCACCAAAGCTTCTGTTGGTTCTCCACCCGTTCGCGGGCCGCCTTTTCGCCGACCACCGGACGGGCCTTGACTGCACCTTTGACGCTCTCATCCGCACGAGGTTGCACGGAAGAAACTAATTCCTTGATATCGTCCCCGCTCAATGGCCGCAGGTCCGGCTCGCGGGCATCCAGGTTGGCCGCGAACCTGACTTGGGTCTGGCCACAGGTCAGCTCGTAAACGCCCGGCCGTTCGGGGGTGAACGACACTGTTGGAAGACCATCGCTGCCGGTTTGGATGCCGGGGGGGGCCTTCTGGCCGTCGGGCGTCTGTAGCTCGACCTTGTCGACCTTGTGTACGATCTGGTAAGTGACCTTATCGCCGACGATTACATTCCGCTGGCCGGCCGAGTGCTCCGCCCACAGCCGCTTGGCCAGTTGGTGGACGAATGGCACGAACACGCTCTTGAGGCACAGATTGTTCCACTCCAGATCCATCGCCGAGGGGAATAGAATCGATTTGCCCTTGCCGAGCCGAATTTCCAGCAGAGCCGGGTGGCCGGTGCTGAAACGCGCCAGCACCGACGCCGCCTGCAACCGCTCCACTTCATAATACTGCGCGAACTCCGCCAGGGCAAGGTTGCCCGTATGCGGCCCGGCGAAGGGGACGAAGATTTCGTGTTTCAGGTCGACGACGCTGATGACGGCGGGCTGCTCGCCCTGCCCCATCGCCTTCCGGCGGAGTTTGCACGGCGCCAGGTCGGCCAGGGCCTCGTTGAACCGGTCGGGCTGGCAGTTCTCCCCGCACACAAAGCAAATCCCGCCGCCGCGCTCGAGGAACTCCTTGACCGCTTGGTGTGCCGTCGAGGAGATGCCGGCGACGTTGGTGAAGAACACCGCGTCGGTCTCGTCCAGATGCTTCGCTTCCAACTGGGCGGGGCTGACCTCGCTGACGGAGAAGAAGCCGGACCGGTCCTTGATCGGCGCGGCCAGGGCCACGCTGAGGAAGAAGCCGTCGTTGCGGGCGAACTGCCTGGCCGGGTCGCCGTTGACCACCAGCACCCGCACCTGCGGGGTAACGTGAACGCAGAAGTAGGCGACGTTGTCTTCGGACATCGCGTCCTTGGCCGTCACCGAGATGCTGCCGGTCACGTCGCCGGGGTCCTTGAAGGTATAGCGGAACCGAACGGGGACAGCCGCGCGCGGACGAAGGTTGACAGAGGTCCTTTCGACGACCTTTTGTCCGATTGTGAAGGCTACGGCCGCCCGCGGGATGAGCTGGTTGGTGGTGTTGACGATCTTGGCGGAAACGACCTGGGGCGACCCTCCGGCCACGATGAGCCGCGGCACCTGCACGCGCTCGATCAGGACGTTCGGCAACTCTTTCTCGGATACGTTCTTTACCGACAGCACCGTTCCGTTGGAGAGCCTCCAATTGCCGCCGCTGTCCCAGGCGCTGCGCTGAAAGTCGCTGATCAGAAAGATCTGGCGCCGATCCTTGGCCCGATCGGACAGGTACCGGTCGGCCGCCGCCAGTACCAGCGAGAGGTCTGTGCCCCGCCAGGAAGGCTGGATTGCCTGAATGGCTTTCCGCGCCTCGGCCGGGTCCGAGCCGATCTGGGAAAGGGGCTGCAACTGCCGGGAGAAGGAGGCGATGCCGACCTTGGGGCCCTGGCCGAGATCGCCCAACAGTTCCAGGGCCTGCTGTTTGGCGCTTTCCAGCCGGCCACCGACGCGCATCGAGTAGGAGTTGTCCACCAGGATCAACGCCGCCTGGTTTTCCAACATCGCGTCGCCGCTGAGGCCCTTGGGCCTTTCCCGGAAGAACGGACGGGCAAAGGCCAGCGCCAGGGCGGCCAGGGCCACCATTCTCAGCAGGATCAGCAGCAGTTCCGTCAGTCGGCGGCGGCGCACCACCCGCTGCGACATGGTCCGCAGGAAGCGTACCGAAGAGAACACCACCTGCCGAATGCGGCGACGCTGGACCAGGTGAATGATGAGCGGGACCAGCGCCATTCCCGCCCCGACCAGAAACCATTGGTTGATAACGTCCAGACTGCCCATCAGTAGCTTCGGCTCCGCTTGAAAAGGTACTCCGACAGCGCCAGCTCCAGCGGCATGGAGGTGTCAAACAAGGTGTAATCCACCTTTAGATCGGCGCATCCCTGGCGGTACCGCCCATAGAATTCGTCCATTTCCGACAGGTAGTGCGGGCGGACGGATTGAGGTGCCGTGAGCACGCGCTCATCGGTTTCCGGGTCGACGAACTCGGTGATCTGATCGAACGGGAACTCCAGCTCCGCCGGGTCGACGATGTGGAAGACGATCACGTCGTTGCCCAGGAACTTGAAATGTTGCAGCCCGCTGAGCACGTCGTCGGGCTCGTCCAGCAGGTCGGAGATCAGCACGATCAGCCCGCGTTTCTTGACCCCTTCGGCCAGATCGTGGAAGGGCTTGCCGCTGCGAGTGCTGCCGCCGGGCTGGAGGTTTTCCAGCTCCGCCAGCATCCGGTGCAGGTGCGCCGTCCGGCTCCGGGCCGGAAGCAGCGTGCGGATCTCCGTATCGAACAGCACCAGCCCGGTGGCGTCGCGCTGGGTCATCATGAAGTACGCCAGCGAGGCCGCCATGTAGCAGCCGTACTGGAGCTTGGTCAAATTCTTGGAGCCGTAGCCCATGGAGGCGCTTTTATCCAGCAGGATGTGGCAGTTGACGTTGGTCTCTTCCTCGAACTGCTTGATGTAATACCGGTCGGTCTTGCCGTAGAGCTTCCAGTCCAGGTGGCGGATCTCGTCGCCCGGCACGTACGCCCGGTACTCGGCGAACTCCACGGAAAAGCCCCGGTACGGACTGCGATGCAGCCCGAGGATGAATCCCTCCACCACGGTCTTGGCCAGAAGCTGCATGTTGCGGATCCGCGAGAGGGTCTCGAAATCCAGGTACTTGAACGAGGTGGTCGTCTGCTGATCAGGCACTCTTGACGCCTCACTCTCATGCGGCACGGGCCTGGCGGCCCGTGCGGCTGCTTTACAGGCCGGAGCTGGGCTTGGGCACAGTTTCCAGCAGCCTTTGGACAATCTGCTCTGACTTGACCCGGGCCGCCTCCGCCCGGAAGTTGGTGATGATCCGGTGCCGCAGCACCGGCATCGCCATCGCCTGGATGTCGCCGACGGACACGCCGAACCGCCCGTCAAGCACCGCCCGGGCCTTGCCCGCCAGCACCAGATAGTGGGAAGCCCGCAGCGAAGCCCCCCAGGAAACGTATTCCTTCACGAAATCCGGGGCCCCGGGGTGAGTCGGCCTGGACACGCTGGCCAGCCGCACCGCATACCGCGCCACCGGATCGGCCACCGGAATCTCCCGCACGATCCGCTGGTACAGCAGCAAGTCCTTTCCGTGCATCACGCAGTCCAGTTTTTCGGGCCGCTTGCTGGTGGTGCTGTTGACCACCTCGATTTCGTCGGCCTTGGGCAGGTAGTCAATGATGACGCTGAACATGAAGCGATCCTGCTGGATCGTCGGCAGCGGGTACGTGCCCTCATGCTCGATCGGATTCTGCGTGGCCAGCACGAAGAACGGCTCGTCCAGCTTGTAGGTGGTTCCGCCGACCGTCACCTGGTGCTCCTGCATGGACTCCAGCAGGGCTGATTGGGTCTTCGGCGGCGTGCGGTTGATCTCGTCCGCCAGGATGATGTTCGCGAAGACCGGCCCGCGCAGAAACTTCAACTCCCGCTTGGCGGTGCTCCGGTCCTCCTCCAGAATCTCGGTGCCGGTAATGTCGGAGGGCATCAGATCCGGAGTGAACTGGATTCGCCGGAAAGTCAAATCCAGCGTATCTCCCATGGTCTTGATCAGCAGCGTCTTGGCCAGGCCCGGCACGCCCGTGATCAGGCAGTGCCCGCCGGCGAAAAACGAGATCAGCACCTGCTCGACCACCTCGTCCTGGCCGATGATGACCCGGCGGACCTGGGAGAGGATTCTGTCCCGCCCCTCCCGCAACTGCTGGACCATCTCGGCCGCGCGCTTTTCGTCAATGGCTTGCTCAAGCGATTCCGATGGCTGAATCATCGTACACAATCCTTACCTGCCGTGGCCGAAACCCTCAAGGCCCTTAGCCCACCCTCGCGGGCACGGGCATGTTCTCGACCAGCCTAGTAATGATGTCCTCGACCGTCACCTTGTCCACGTCCGCGCGGAAGCTCAGCCCGATGCGGTGCCGCAGCACCGGCGCCAGCACCGCCTGGATGTCCTCGGGCACGACGGTCATCCGCCCGGACAGCGCCGCCCGGCTCTTGGCCCCCAGGGCGATGTACTGCGAAGCCCGCAGCCCGGCCCCCCAGGCGATGTACTCCTTCACGAAGTCCGGGGCGGTCGCATCCGTCGGCCGGGAAGAGGAAACCAAGCTCACGGCGTACTCCACCAGTTCCGGCGGCACCTCCACCGTCAGGACCAGCTCCTGATACGCCAGCAGGTCCTGTTTGCTCAGCAGCCGCTTGAGTTCCACTTGGCCCCAACTGGTGGACTTCTTGATGACGGTCACTTCGTCGTCTTCACTGAGATAGTCCATCAGGATCGACAGCATGAACCGGTCCTGCTGGGCCTCGGGCAGCGGGTAGGTCCCCTCCTGCTCGAAGGGGATCTGCGTCGCCAGCACGAAAAACGGCTCTTCCAGCGGGTACGTGCGCCCGCCGAGGGTGACCTGCTTTTCCTGCATGGACTCCAGCAGCGCCGCCTGGGTCTTCGGCGGCGTGCGGTTGATCTCGTCGGCCATCACGATGTTGGCGAAGACGGGCCCCTGGACGAAGCGCAGCTCCCGCCGACCGGTCGAGATGTCCTCTTCCAGGATCTCCGTCCCGGTAATGTCCGAAGGCATCAGGTCCGGCGTGAACTGGATCCGCTTGAACGTCAGGTCCATGATCTTGGCCAGGGAGGAAATCAGCAACGTCTTGGCCACCCCCGGCACCCCCGTGATCATGCAGTGGCCTCCGGCGAAAAAGCCCGTCAGCACCTGCTCCATCGCCTCGTCTTGACCGACGATCACCTGTTTGAGTTGCCCCACCACCTGCGCAGTGACTTCCTTGAGCTTCCCGGCGGAAACATCCAATTCGGCCATTCACTTGCCTCCGTCACAATAAAGTACAGTCATTCTTACCGGTCGAGACCCTCAGGTCGCGCGATCGCGACGCGCTCCCGGGATTCGCGGCCTCAAACCGGGACAGGGCTGCGCAATCTCTCTGCGCACTGCCTCTACTCATCGCCAGCCCATCCCTGGGCGAGACAATAAACCCTTCCAGGCTGGCGCCGTATCGGCCGGATTCATATTTTCCCCCAAGTCTCTGAAAACGCAAGATCTGCGCCCGCAATTCAAGCTGGCCCATTTCCCAGCCGATGAAAGCCCAGGACGTCGTCCCTGCGAATCGCAACCCGGAACGATCCCGCGTCTCGGCCGTTGGGGCCGTGAAGTCTGACCCGGGTAGTTCAAAGTTGAGGGCATGAAAACACGGAAACCGGCTATGTCGCTTAAAGTCCTCATCGTCGACCCGGACTGGCACTTCCTGGCCCAGGCGAGAAACGCACTGGAAGCCCGCGGAGACATCACAGTCCACGAGGCCCGACCCGACCAGGCCGTCCGCCGAGCCGAACACTGGTGTCCGGACCTGGTGATCATCAACGCCGAGCTGCGCGACTGCTGCGACGGCGACCTGCTGGAGCGGCTCGGCCGACTGAGCCCCCGGCCGGCGATCCTCCTGACGGCCGGCGTGGACCAGTTCGCCAAGGCCTGGCGGGCCTGGCAGCGCGGCGGCGATGAGCTGCTGCTCAAGCCGCTGATGCACCCCGGCGAATTGCACGTCGCAGTTCTCCACGCGCGGGAGAACATGCTCGTCCCGCACCGCCTGCTCATACCCGCTCAGCCGGTGGCCGTGTCGGCATAACCCGCCCGTGCCGCGCTCACCACGAGGCGCCCCGGCCGATGGCCTTTGCTCTCCACATTCCACGGCAAGGTTGCCTTACCCATGACTCACGCCCCGGCGACCGGCTGGCGGCGGTAATCCTCGCGGAGGACCATCTCATCCAGCAGGCGCTTCTCCAGCCCGGCGCGCTCGGCGGCGAAGGCCGGGTCGTCGTAGAGGTTCCGGGCCTCGGGCAGCTCGGCCGCCATGTCATATAGCTCCCCGTACTCCTTGCCGGCGTAGTAGGTCAGCTTCCGGTCGGGCGTGACGATCGTACGCAGGTTCTCGCCGGCGGGCGTGCGGTACTCCACGAAGGCCGCGTCGCGCCTGCCCGGGCCGCCGCGGACGAGATCGCCCTGGGCGATGCCGTCCATCGCCGGCGGGACTTCCACGCCCAGCAGCTCCAGGATCGTCGCCGCGACGTCGGCCGAGCTGAAGAGCCCCTCCGCCCGCGCCGCCCGCGCCCCGCCCGGAACCCGCCACAGCATGGGCACGTTGATCAGCCCCTCCAGCAGCCACGGGCCCTTGTGCGTCAGACCCATGTCGCCCATGAGGTCGCCGTGGTCGGAGGTGAAGATGACGACGGTGCTGTCGGCCAGGTGCGTCTCGACCAGCACGTCCAGCATGCGCCCGACGTTCTCGTCCACCAGCGTGACCATGCCGTAGGTCCGGGCGATCATGTCGCGGATCTGATCCTCGCGCCATCCCCGCTCGCGGAACTGCGGCGGCTTGTCGGCCAGCGAGTCCGGTGCGAGCCTGGGCATGACGACCTGTCCGGGGTCGTACATCTTGTCGTAGGGCCGTGGCGGGCAGAAGGGGTGATGCGGGTCGGGAAAGCTCACCCACAGCAGGAACGGCCGGCCGTCGTCGGCCCGCTGGCGGAGGTAGTCGCCGCCGATCAGGCCCAGCCAGTTGGAGCTGTGCGCCTCGGCCGGATACAGCGGCGTGAAGCACTCGGGGGCGCCGGTGGGCGACTGCTCCCAGTCGAACTGGCGGGCCAGGGCCTCGGGATAATTCTTCTTGACCCACTCGTGCAGGTGGGCGCGGTTGAGGTTCGCGTACCCGTGGCCGACGCTGATCTGCACGTACTGGAAGCCGTAGTAGGGCCCGCACCAGGACGGGTCGTTGACGCCCTGCTCCCAGGCCGGCCCGCACTCGATCCCCAGCGCCCGGCCGTCGAAGCGGTTGGCGGTGATGCGGAAGTGCGGCTTGCCGAAGAAGGCCGTCTGATAGCCGCGCTCGTTCACCGCGTCGGCGATCGTCCGCTCGCAGTCCGGCAGGTCCACGCCGTTGCACCAGCAGCCGTGGTTCCGCGGCAGCCGCCCGGTGGCGATGGTCGCGCGGTTGGGCATGCACACGGGATTACTCACGTACGCCCGGTCCAGGCACACCCCGCCCGCGGCCAGTCGGTCCAAGCTCGGCGTGCGGATGACCGGGTTGCCGCCGCAGCCCATGTGGTCGCGCCGCATCTGATCGGTCGTGATCAACAGCACGTTCAACGGCTTGCCCATTGCTCGCGTCCTTTCCACGCAAAGCGCCTCCGCCGGCCGGGGCCGCTGCCGCCAAGTAAGTCGACCCCGTCGGCCGCTGCAAGCGCAAAACACCCGCGACTGCTTCGCCCGCCCGGCGACGACGGGCAGGATTTTCCGAGACGCAGGGAGGCCCGGCCGGTATTCTTGTCGCGGGCGGACCGGCGCCCGGGCGCACGGCCGGCAGCCGCGACCAAACCCGGCGGGAGAGCAGACCATGAAGAAAGTAAGGATGGGCGTCGTGGGCGGCGGCTTCGGGAAGAAGTTTCCGTGGCACGAGCACCCCGACTGCACGGTCGCGGCCGTGGCCGAGCTCGACCCGCAGCGCCGCACCGACCTCATGCAGACCTACCAGTGCGACAAGTCGTATGAGTCGCTGGAGCGGCTCATCCAAGACGGCGGCGTCGACGCCGTCGCCCTCTTCACGCCCGCGCCCGACCACGTGCGGCACGCCGTCGCCTGCCTCCGCGCGGGCAAGCACGTCATCTCCGCCGTGCCGGCGGCCACGAGCCTGGAGGACTGCCAACTCCTGCTGGAGGCGGTCCGGCAAACCGGTCTGACCTACATGATGGCCGAGACGAGCTGGTATCATCAGTCCGTCATCTCCGCACGCAAGTGGTTCGCGGAAGGCAAGTTCGGACAAATCTTCTACACCGAGGCCGAGTACCACCACCCCGGCCTGGAGCCGCTGTTCTTCGACGCCGCCGGCAACCGCACCTGGCGGTACGGCTTTCCGCCGATGCACTACCCGACCCACTGCACCGCCTACCTCACCGGCGTGACCGGCGAGCGAATGACCCGGGTGAGCTGCACCGGCTGGGGCGACGACTCGCCCATCCTCAAGGACAACGCCTACGGCAACCCCTTCTGGAACGAGACGGCCTTCTTCACCACCGAGGCGGGCAACTCCTTCCGCGTCGGCATCTACTGGCAGGGCCCCGTCGGCGGCTGCGAGCGCGGCCAGTGGTTCGGCCAGAACCTCACGTTCTACGACCCGAGCCCCAACGGCCTGGGCTACATCCTCCGCCGGCCGTCGGAGCAGGTCGAGGCCGACGACGCCGGCTTCCAGCGGAAGCTGCCCATGCTCGAGCAGTACGACCAGCCGCAGTGGTGGAAGACGGACATGCTGCCCGAGCCGCTCCGCCACGCCAGCGGCCACGACGGATCGCACACGTTCCTGACCCACGAGTTCGTCGACGCCCTGCTGCACGACCGCCCCCCGGCCGTGGGCGTCCGCGAGGCCGTGGCCCTGACCGCACCCGGGATCGTGGCCCACCAATCGGCTTTGAAGGGCGGGGCACAGTTGGAGATCCCCAGCTTCGACGCCAAGTCCTAGGCTTGCCGGCCTGCCCGGCCCGCCTGGCCCGCCCATGGCCGGAGTTCAACAGTCCACAATTCAACAAGTGAGCCATCGGGAGCAAAACCCAAGGGAACGCAAAGGAACGCAACGATTCGCAAAGATTCGCAAAGATTCGCAACGATTCGCAACGTTTCGCAACGTTTCGCAACGATTCGCAACGATTCGCAACGTTTCGCAAAGTTTCGCAAAGGGGCCGATGTCCATAACTCTTTTCTTGCAAATATGTTGCGTATTTCGCTTCTTCTCATTCGCGCGAATTCGCGTTGTTCGTCGCATTCGCGTTCTCTATCTTGCCCACTTTGCCCAAACGGCCGGAACCAAGCTGTACCGTTCGCAACCATTGAGTACCATTGAGTACCATTGAGTACCGTTGGGAACCATTGAGTACCATTGAGTACCATTGGGAACCGTTCGGAACGGAGGCAAAATCCGCAAGTCCTTGGGCTGCAAGGCCCTGTGGATTTAGACGTGCGATAACCTTGATTTTTCGTTCACGCCCGGGCTCCGTCGTTGCCGTTCCGTGGTGCCTGGTGCCTGGTGCCTGGTCCCTCTCTCTTCCCCAGCTTACCCATTTTGCCCAGACGGCCGTGTGCCGCATTCTGTCGTTGCCGTTGCCGTTCCCTAGTCCCGAGTCCCAAGTCCCCAGTCCCTTTGCCGTTTCTGGTCCCTATTCCCTGGTCCCTAGTCCCTGTCTTTTGCCTACTTTGCCCAGACGGCCGGATTGGGTTTGTTTCGCAGTTTTGGGTCTTTCCCGGGCTCCTGGCTACCGGCTACTGACTACTGCTTCCGGCGTTGCCGTTCCTGTTCCCTGTTGCCCGTTGCCTGGTGCCTGGTGCCTGGTGCCTCTCTCATGCACTTTTCAAAGAGCGTCGGCGCGCACGTGTAGCGCGCCCTCCGTACTCTCCCGGCGCGTTCACGTATGCGCGCGCAAACGCTTTCGCATGGGGAGGGCGAAGAGCGTAAATCCCGGCCGGGGCGGCAGAAGAAAATCTCGGAGAAATCGGATTCGCCCGGCCGGCGCGTTCACATTCCCGCGCGCAAATGCTTTCCCATGCAAGAAAGAGGTGCAAAGAAGGAAAGATTTCCGCTTGCTGCATATCGTCGCATTCAGTAGGCTTTGTCCGATCGGGGTACCCGATGCCGAACGTGCTGGGGATAGATTTGGGCGGCAAAGCCGTGGGGCTCGCCGTGGTGGAGCAGCCGGACAACCGCGTTGCATGGTGCGGGACCGTCCACCTTTCCGACAGGATCAAGGATCTGTACGACCAGCGCCGGACGCTGCGCCGGGGCCGGCGCTCACGCGTGCGTTACCGCAAGCCCAAAGTTGCCGAACGGGGTGGCGGCTCGGCCGGTCAGACTCAGTGGAGCGGATTCAAATACCGCCGGGCCAAGGGGCTCAACCAGTCACTCCGGACCAAGTGCAAGTACGTCGACCGGGAAACCGGCGAAGTCTGCGAACGGAACACGCCAAAGAAGGCCAATGTCCGCCATCTCCTTATCCAGGACATCCTGAGCTTTCAGCCGTTCGCCGAGGTGCCGCCGGATCACAGACAGGTCATCCGCGATGTCCTTGCCTCGCGCGAAGGTGCAGGAACCCGGCGTAAGCGGCTCCAGAACATCCTCAGCCGGCTCAACGTGGACACTTACCTCAAGAAGCAGGTCGACGACATCTGCTTCAACGATCTCCCCGGCCGGGCCGAATTCTGCCGCAAACACATCCTCGCTCACCATGAGCAGACGGACATACCGGCACAGGCCGTTTGGCTCCCGCCATCGATCCGCCTAAAGCAGGACTTTGTCCTGAAGCAGATTCGGGTTCTGTCGCGCCGATTCCGTATCGACAAGATCGTCATCGAGCGGGCGAACTTCGACCTCCAGAAGATTGCGGCGGGAGTGATCGATGATCCGGCGGAATATCAGGAAGGTCACCGCTACGGCTTCCGGAACACCCGCGCGGCGATGATGCAGGAGTACGGGGCGCGGTGCTGCTATTGCGGCAAGAGCGTGGTAGGCAAGAAGTGGCACCTTGACCACATCGAGCCCAAGAAGACCGGCGAGATCAACCGCTGGGATAATCTGGCCATCGCCTGCGAAAAGTGCAATCAGCGGAAGGGCAGCAGGACACCCACGGAGGCGGGCATGTCCTTCGCCGTCGTTTCCGAAAACATCGCGGGCAGGCGGATCAGGCGCTCATTGGCGCCCAAGCCCGTGGAGGGCGGCCGCATCCACAAGTACATGACACAGACCGATCAAGGCATCCGCATCCTGAAGCGCAACCTGGGGGCAATCATCCCCCATGCACCCATCGAAGAAACGTTCGGCTACGACACCGCGGCCTGGCGGGGCGTGTGGGGCCTGGAGAAAGGCAAGGAGAAGGGGGAACATCACAACGACGCAATTGTCATCGCCTCGCTGCGGTCACCGGAGGCGGGGCCGATCATCGAAGTGGACCCGGAAGTGAGCCGCCAGGCTGTCGGCGGGAAGCGGATATTCGACCAGAACCCCATCCAGCGCGCAGGCGACGGCAACCACTATCAGAGGATCCCGGTCGTCGCCGAGGTCGGCGGCATCACGCCGAGACAACTCCGGGCCGTGGTGGACGAACAGAAGAGGGCGCTCCTGGCACGCGAGTTCGAGCGGCTCGAGATCAAGGGGAATCGGTCGCTTCCGGATAGGGCCCGCCAGCGCTTGCCCTTCAAGAGCGTCCGCCTCCGCAAAAGAGACTGCACGGACGAGAACGTTCGCACGATGAAAAGCGGGCACCGCTTCAAGGTCTCCAACGTCGGCGGGACGCGCGTCAACGAGGCACTGGTCGTGTACCGCACACATGCGGGGAAGGTAGCGTGCTATCCGATGAAGAACCGGCGTGCCTTCGGGCCTACACTTCCGCCAGCGGACTTTGAAAAGGAGCTTAGGCGTTTCAGGCCCGCCGACGCGGTATACGAGGCTGGGGGGAAGGAACTAGGGCGGATCGTCGTTCTCTGGAGCAGCGGTCGCGTGAAGCTGGACAGTGGGGTAACCAGGGCGGCGACCAAATGCTTGAAAGGAGGTGGTTGAGCGAAGGTTGTCCATCTTGACTACGGTCGCAGCGTGCATGGGATGAATAGGCCCAGCCAGCGAAGGAGCAGCCATGAGCGAATTCTGGCCTCGCGTGCATGGGATGAATTGGCTCACCATCCTTTCCTGCGACATTGCAGACATTTTGGCCTCGCGTGCATGGGATGAATAGCTTAGCCAGGCGAAGGCAGACAACGAGCGGCTGATTTTGGCCTCGCGTGCATGGGATGAATTTCCCCAAGTGACCTACGACCCCGACATTGAGATTTTGGCCTCGCGTGCATGGGATGAATTCAGGAGAAATCAGTACAAAGGCTCCTGTGGAAATTTTGGCCTCGCGTGCATGGGATGAATACTGAGATGTCGCGTCTGCCAGATCAGAAAAGCCCAGGGTATTGTGGAAGTCGCCTCCCGAAGTATCGCCGCGGGGCCAACGACCGAGGTTTACCCATGCCCTCTAGGTCAAAAGCACGCCTCAGCGATTCCCCGACTGTTCGGGGAAGCCAGGGAACCCAACGAAAGGCGGGACCTGGCCAGGAGCTACGTTTGCAGGACAGCCAAAGACCTATGCCGGGATGTAGTGCCTCGTCTACCCAGTCCCGGCCTCTTGGAGTCTCGGCCCGGAAGATTAACGCCCTCGCCCTTCGGGGCAGGGAGAGAAAGGTCCTCGTGAGGGGACATCGCGTCGGGCGACCACGCGATCCCGACCAGAAACGTCGGGAAGACAAGCCGAGACATGTGCGACCTGCAAACCTTGGCTGGGGATAGACGAGATTCTTTTCGAGGAGTATGTGCGGTGGGTCGTGTCCCGACCTTTTGTGTCGGGATGGCGACCCACCGTTCATTTCGTGTACAATCAGCAGCCATCATGACGAAACATTTTGCTTTCTTGGGTTTGGCGTTCGCGGCCGTGTTGTCCTCGGCGTGTCCGGGGCAGGAGGTTGGCGGGTCGGGGCGGGCGGTTCCGGCCGCGACGGCGCCGGCCGGGATCAAGGCCGAGGCGAAGTGGCTCTTCAGCGGCGATGGCGGCGAGAAGTGGTCGGCGGCGGTGCCGAGCGTGCCGGGGGGGAAGGTCGCCACCATCCTCGCCCGGGCGAGCTTCAAGGTGCCCGACCCCTCGGCCGGGAGCTTCTGGGAGCTGACGCACAAGCTGCCGCCGCGGCTGGAGATGACCTTCGCCCTCAACGGCAGGGAAGTTCCCGTGCCGCTGAAGGGGATGTACTACAAGGCGATCCCTGCGATCCCGGCCGGGATGCTCCACGCCGGGCGGAACGAGCTGACGGCCAAAATCCGCATCGACAACCGCCCGCCGCGGGACGACCGCCAGCGGGTCATGCCGGCCTTCACTTTCGACCGCCCGGAAGAGCCGCCCGAGCTGGCCCGCCAGAAACTCCGAATCCAGACCGGCCCGGTGCTGGGCGCGTTCGGGGCGGACCACTTCACCGTCACCTGCCGCACGAGCGTCCCGGCCAAGGTGACCCTGCACGCCTTCGACGGGGCCACCGAGACGCTGCGGCTGGTCTCGCGCGAGGACGAGGCGGGCCTGTTCCACCGCCTCATCGTGAAGGCGCCCAACCGGGCGGAGCAATACGTGCTCACGGCCGTCAGCGCCGCCGCCCAGGGCACCTACGCCACGGCCACCATCACCCGCCCGGTCTTCCCGACGAAGGACTTGCGCTTCGTGATCATGGGCGACAGCCGATCCCGCACCGACGACTGGGCGACCGTGGCCGCGGCCGTGCTGGCCGAGAGGCCGCAATTCGTGGTCTTCACCGGCGACATGTGCGGCCGAGGGACCAACGACTGGGAGTGGGACGAACACTTCTTCGCCCCCGAGGCCGCCCGCGAGCTGCTGGCGACGGTCCCGTTCTACGCGGTCAAGGGCAACCACGAGGAGAACGCGCCGGTGTACACGGAGCTGTTCTGTACGCCCGGCGGCGACGGGCGGGGGGCCAACTGGTCCCAGCAGATCGGCCCGGTGCTGCTGATCGGCATCGACGGGCAGTGGTCGCCGCGGTGGAAGCCGATCTACGACGGCGTCGAGAAGACTCTGGCCGCCTCGAAGGCGAAGTTCATCTTCTTCATGTCGCACTATCCGGCGTACTCCTCGGCCGGGAACGGCAAGCTCGACGAGCGGACCGGCCAGCCCAGGCACTGGGCGTACCTGACCGGCCGGCGGGTAATCGTGCCGATGCTGGTGAGGCACAAGGCCACCGCCTTCGTGGTCTCCCACGAGCACCACTACGAGCGGTCGGAGCTTCCGGGGGGGCTGGTGCAGATCATCTCCGGCGGGGCCGGGGCGCCGCGGTCGGGCAGGTCGCCGGCGGCCGCCAGGCAGAACCCGTACGCCAAGGTGTTCGCCAAGACGCTGAACTACTGCCTGGTGGAGGTCGCCGGCGAGAAGTGCACGCTGAAGGCCAAGACGCCCGACGGCAAGGTCATCGACACACTCACCTGGCAGGCGCGCAAGCTCGACTGATCGGCCGCATCCTCTTGTTTCCGGCGAAATATCTGCTCGGGTTCTTCCGCTGAGGCGGCCCGTCGCGGCGCGGGGCAAGGCTCGGCTGCTCCCCGGTCGGGCAGCGACGGGACGGCGGCGAGGCGGTTGCACCGGGCAAGCCAAGCCGCGAAAAGCATTTGAAACGAGAGTGGAATTGCGGACAATTCTCGTGAGAAGCATCGGAAATGCCGGCGGAGCCGCTGAGGCAGACGCGCTTTCCGGCGGCCAACCGCGAGCATCCGGTCCGATGCATTGGGCAACGCAATCATGCTGAAGCGATTCCTTGAAGTTCTCCTGCGATCGCCGCGACTGTTCCGCTCGAGGGGCGGCTTCAATTACGGGCTTCTGACGGTTGCCGCCGCGTGCTTCCTCATCACGGTCCTGCTGCCGCCGCCCCGGAGCCTGGTGAGGCTGGTCTCCGCGGAGCATCCGGTCGGGTATCGCCTCCAGCCCCAGACGAAAACGATCACCCAGAGCGTCAACGGGATCCTCAAGACCGACCTGAGTCCGGAGCAGGTCGCCGGCAAAGCCAAGACCATGACCGTGGTGCTGTTCACGGCGGCGTTCCTGTGGGCGACGGAGGCGATTCCGCTGGGGGCGACCGATCTTCTGGTGGGGGCCTTGCTGTACCTTTTCGCGATTCTGCCGTTTGACGACATTGCCAGGGCGTACATGAAGGATGCGGTTTTTTTCATCGCCGGCGTGTTGACCATCGCCGTGGGGGTGAGCGCGACGGGGCTGGACCGGCGCATCGGCCTGCTTCTGCTGGGGAGAATCCGGAGCCTCAAGGCCTTCTGCTTTGTCTTCCTGCCGGCTCTGGCCGTCGCCGCCAGCTTCTTTTCCGAGCACGCCCTGACCGCGATCCTGGTTCCCATCCTGGTCAGGATGTACCTGCTCATTTGCGAGCACTATCGGATCAAGGCGGACAGGTACCTCGCGGTGTTTCTGATCCTGGGGGTGTGTTTCGCGCTGAACCAGGGCGGGCCCGGCTCGCCCGCGGCCGGCGGACGGAATGCGATCATGGTCGGCTATTTGCAGGACTCCGGGTGCCCCATTTCCTTCGGGCAGTGGGTGGTGATTGGGATGCCCTACGTGATTGTGGTCTCGCTGGCAATCGGCGCCTTCATGTACTTGACGCTGAAGAGGAAGCTGCGCGTGCCGGAAGTGGACTTCGCCAGGTTCCTCCAGGCCGAGGTCAAGCGTCTGGGCAGGATGTCGAGGCAGCAAATTCTGATGGCCGTCATTCTGGCGTCGGTCGTGTTCCTATGGATCACCGCCAGCCGCCGCTTCGGCCTGGGCGGCCCCTGCGTCTTCGGCGTCGTCCTCATGCTGGTGTTCCGGATATGCAGTTGGAAGGACATTCAGACGCGCGTGCGATTTGACGTGGTCGGCCTGTACGCGGCCGCGTGCGCCATGGGCGTGGGGCTGAAGATGACCGGGGCGTCGCTGTGGCTGGCACAGAGCATCGTCAACAGCCTGCCGGAGTCCATGCGCCACGGGGAAATGCTGGTGATTACCGTCAGCGCCTTCACCGGGGCGCTGACGAACTTCATGAGCGACGGGGCTACAGTGGCGGCGATCGGCCCGGTGGCGCTTTCCATGGCCCAGATCGGCAACGTGAACCTGTGGAAGGTCGGCCTGGCCTGCGCCTTTTCCGCCTCCTTCGCCAATGTCACCATCGTCGGCACGCCGAACAACGCCATTGCCTACGTCGGGGCCGTGGTGCCCGAAACCGGAGAAAGGCTGTTGAGACTGCGCGACTTCCTCATCTACGGCCTGCCGGTGACGCTGCTTGCGTGGATCGTTTTCTGGGCCTGGGCCCTTTTTGGATATTGGAAGCTGATTCCGTGGCTTTCCCCGTGACCGCCGATCGGGCGGCCGCGGCAGCCCCGCCGCTGCCCGCGGGCAGGGCGGGAAGAGCGAGCCGCCACCGAAGGGAAAACGCATGAGAAGTCTGAGCTACATTCTGACCGGGCGTCCCGGAAATCGAACCGACTGCATCGACCACGCCCGGACGCACCCGCCCAGGAAGATCTCCATCGAGCTGATGACGCAGGAAATACTCTCCGAGGCGTTCATCGCGAAGACGCTGTTCGTGACGTACGTGTGGGTCTTCGAGAGTCTCGTGGTCACGTATGAGGAGACTTACGGCCGCTGCTTCCAGCACGAGACGCACGAACGCCAATGCGTCAGCATCGACAACGCCAATCGACGGCTGACCAAGGCCCTGGAGAACCTCCAAGAGCGGACGGGAATGTCGATCGAGGGCCAAGACGCGCGGTTCGACCGCGACCTGGCGTACCAGAAGTAGAAGACGCCCGCGATGACTCTTGGCGTTTCCGCTGCGCCGCGCCGGCGCGGGCAGCGCGGCCCCGGCGGAGGCGGCGCTGCCGCCAGGGGCCTGACCTATCCCCAGTTTGCCGAACCAGGCTGGGAGCCGACAAGTGTGCACGTGGCGAGAGCCATGGAATGAGACATCGCCCAGACAATTCTGGTGCGTGCGAGCACGCACCCTACGCCCGGCCCCAGCCCCAGCGGGGCGTCTTTTTTAGCCCCGTGCGACAGCACGGGGGAATCGCCGGAGCAAGCAGCGCAGCCCCATCGGGGCGTCTTGAGAGGGTGGGGAGCTAAGACGCCCCTACGGGGCTCCAGGGCGACGAAGCCCTCCACCTCCCAGGGCTCGCGCCCTGGGCTAAGAAAGGCGCCCCTGCCGGGGCTACCCATGGAACTGGGGATAAGTCAGCCCAGGCGCCGCTTGCACAACCCGCCGCCCGCCGGCATGATGATGTCCCGGCTGCGGCGGTAATGGAAAAGAGCGCGGCTTGCTGGGCGCCGCGTGCGTCTTGAAGTGGAGAATGCGGGCATGTCCGGTCGACGGATCAGGAACTACATGGGCGGCCGCTGGGCCGACGCCGACGCCACCGACTACCTGGCGGTGCACAACCCCAGCACCGGCGAGGTGATCGCCGAGACTCCTCTTTCCACGCCGACCGAGGCGGATCGCGCGGTCGCCGCGGCCGCGGGGGCCTTCCCCGCCTGGTCGGCCACGCCCGTCGCCAAACGCTGCGAGCCGCTCTACCGGCTCGTATCGCTGCTGCGCGACAACGCCGAGAGCATCAACAGGACACTGGTGGAGGAGATGGGCAAGTCGCTGCCGGACGCCCGGGCCGAGCTGAAGCGGGCGATCGAGAACTGCCAGGTCGCCTGCGGCATGCCCATCCTCCAGCAGGGCGATAAGCTCGCCGGGGTCTCCGAGGGCATCGACGGAGAGGTGCTGCGCGTGCCGCTGGGCGTGTTCGCCATGATCGCCCCGTTCAACTTCCCGGCGATGGTGCCGTTCTGGTTCCTGCCGTACGCCATCGCTACCGGCAACACCTTCGTGCTGAAGCCGTCCGAGCGGGTGCCGTGCACGATGGCGCTGATCGCCGAGTTCATCGACCGGGCGGGCCTGCCGGCGGGCGTGTTCAACTTGGTCAACGGCGACAAGGCCGTCGCCAACGCGTTGATGGACTCTCCGGCCGTCAGCGGCGTCTCCATGGTCGGCTCGACGGCGGTCTGCCGGCTGGTCGCCGAGAAGTGCGCCCGGACGAACAAGCGCTTCCAGGCGATGGGCAGCGCCAAGAACCACCTGGTGGTGATGCCCGACGCCAAGATCGACCACGTGGTCCGCAACATGATCACTTCCTGCTTCGGCTGCGCCGGCCAGCGGTGCATGGCGGCCTCGGCCATCGTCTGCGTGGGCGAGCGGACCCACCGGCAGGTGGTCGAGCGGTTCGTCGCCGCCGCCCGGGAGGTGCCCGTGGGCGACCCGCTGGACGCGGCCCACGCCGACAGAGACGTGCTGATCGGCCCGGTGATATCGGCCGCCGCCAGGGAGCGGATTCACGCGCTGATCGCCGAGGGCCTCGCCGAGGGAGCCACGCTGGCCCTGGACGGGCGCGGCCTCGTCGTGCCCGGGCGGGAGAAGGGCTACTTCATCGGCCCGACGGTGTTCGTCGACGTCCAAGCGGGCATGAAGGTTCACCGCACCGAGATCTTCGGCCCGGTGGTGGTCATCCTGAAGGCCGGCTCGCTGGACGAGGCCATCGGCATCATCAACGATCACCAGTACGGCAACGGGGCGTCCATCTACACCCAGAACGGCCACTACGCCCGCCGGTTCAAGCTGGAGGTGGAGGCGGGCATGATCGGCGTCAACGTGGGCATCCCCGCCCCGGCCGCGTACCTGCCGTTCGGCGGGATGAAGTCGTCGCTGTTCGCGGACATCAAGACCCAGGCCGGATCGGCGGTTCGGTTCTTCACCGACGAGCGGATCGTCACCGAGCGCTACTGGCCGGAGGAATAGCGCCACTGGCGCGGGCGGACCGTCGGGCCTCGACGATTGGGGAATTGGAGCTTGAGATTTGTTTGGAGTTTGAGGTTTGCGTTTTAAGGTTTGTTTGAAGTTTGGAATTTGCGATTTGAGATTTGTTTGGAGCTTGAGGTTTGTGATTTGAGATTTCCAGCCTCCCTGAGGCTGGTAGAATACTCTCCGTCCGTGCCCGCACGGCGCGGACACGCGCACACTCACTTGGTCGAACAAGGAGATCAGTCTTGGGCAAGAGTTTGAGCATTACAGTCGCCGGCGCCGGCAAGGCCGGCCCGTCCATGGCCGCGCACCTGATGTCGCTGGGCTTTGAGGTAAAGCTGTACGAGCTTCCGGCCTTCGCCCACAAGATCCGGCCGTTCATCAAACGCGGCGGCATTCAGTGCAGCGGCGAGGTCAAGGGCTTCTTCCGCCCGGCGGCCATGACCACGGACGCCAAGGAAGCGGCCGGCGACGCGGACGTGGTCATGGTGGCCGCCATGGCCATGGGCCACGAGGCCATCGTCGCCAGCCTGCTGCGGCACATGAAGGACGGCTCGCTGATGGCCTTCAACACCGGCTATTACGCGGGTCTGCGCTTCCATCGGAAGTTCAGTCGGCTGCGGCGGCACGTCATCCTGGCCGAGACGGACATCCTGCCGTACCTGTGCCTGCGGACCGGCCCGCACAGCGTCCGCATCGACGGCATCAAGAAGGAGCTCGGCGTGGCCGCCATGCCCGCCGCCGACACGCCGAAAGCGGTCCGGCTGCTCAGAAAAACCAGACTCCTGCGCTTCTTCCCGCGCAAGCACACCCTGGAGGTTTCCCTGAGCAGCATGAACCTGCTGTTCCACGCCCCCATCGTGCTGTTCAACCTGGCCGCCAGCGAGAACACCAAGGGCAACTACGTCTTTTACCGCGACGGCGTCTCGCCCGGCATCGGCCGGATCATCCACGCCATGGACGCCGAGCGCATCGCCGTCGGGGCCAAACTCGGCGTCAAGCTGACCGACTGCGTCACCGCCACCAAGCGCTACTACACCGACTACAAGGTCAGGGGAAGCACTATCGATGAGTGCCTGCGGACGAACCTGGCCTACGCCAAGGACGTCTTCCCCATGCCCAGCATCTGCGAGTTCGCTGTGTTCCATCAGGACCTGGCCTACGGGCTGCCGCCCATCGTGGAGCTGGGCAGGCTGCTGAAGGTTCCCACGCCCGCGTTCGGAATGATCGTGGACGTGGCCAACCTGGTTTGCCAGACCGACTACGCCAAAGAGGGTCTGAACCTGCGGAAGCTCGGCATCGCCGGGATGAGGCGGTCCGGACTGCTGCGCTACCTCAAGACCGGCAGGAGATGATCCGCCGCCGGTGACGGAAAGGAACCAACCGTGATTAGGACAACCAGGCACGCCGCGGCATTTTCCGTTTTGGTGCTTGCGCTGGGCACGGCCTGCTGCGCCGGCGAGACGGTCCGGCTGAAGGCCACGGCCGACATCTGGGTCTCCGCCTTCCGCGGCGAGGCCGACCACAGCGCCGGCAAGTACAAGTCCTTCAAGCTCAAGAGTATCCAGGAAATGGCGGTGGTGCGGTTCGACGCGGCGCCCGCGGCCGGGCGGACTATCCGGTCGGCGCGGCTGCTGCTGCACCCCGACGGCGAGCACATGCTCCGCTACGTCCGCGTCTCCACCGTCAGCGGCGACTGGGTCGAGGGCACCAACGCCGCCCGCCTGACCGCCGGAGACGGGGCCACCTTCAACCACGCCGACGGCAAGGCCAAGCGTCCCTGGGCCTGGGCGGGCTCGCAACTGTGCGACGTGATCATGGGCGCGGGCAACACCCTGACCACCTGGGCCGAGCGCAAGCAGCTCGAGGACGGCTGGATCAGCGTCGAGCTGACGCCGGAGCTGGTCTACGCCCTGGTCGCCGGCGACAGCGACGGGCTGGCCCTGATGGAAGGCGGCACGCCCAAGTTCTTCAACAACTTCATCCACTCGGTCCAGTCGAAGTTCCCGCCGCGGGTCGAGGTGGAGCTAGGCGAGCCCATTCAGGCCGCCCCGCCGCGGCCGAGCTTCCAGGCGTCGCCCGACCCGCAGAGGGCCCACCTGACGACCGGGGCGATCAAGCTGACGGTGGCGCCGGCGCCCGGCGTGGTCTGCTGGCGGGTGGCGCTGGACGGTAAGCCCGTGCCGCGCTGGAAGGTCGCCCATCCGGCCCGGAAGGGCCCGACGACCTTCTACCTGGAGGACCTGGCGCCGGCGCGGAAGTGCGAGCTGGAGCTGGTGGCCGTCTCGCCGGGCGGAAAGGCCTCCGCCCCGACCAAGGCCTCCGTGACCGCCTCGCCGGCGCTGCCGGCGCCGCCGGAGCTGGGCAAGTTCAACCCGCCCACATACCGCGGCCCCAGCGCCCCCAAGCCGGACACCCAGCCCGGGCAGGCCGCAACGCGGGGCGCGAGGCCGTTCGTCGCCTGGGTGTGCCCTCCCCTGGTCAAGATCAGCCCGGAAACGGGCAAGGTGATGTTCAACGACGCCGGCGACAAGGGGGACTGGCGAAGGTCTAATGCCATCCGGGATTACAGCCACGTCCGCCTCTTCGGCGCCCGCGGCGAATATGTCTCCTACCAGGTCATCGTCGAGAACCGCGGAGACAAGCCGTTGAAGGACCTAAAGGTTCTGCCAAGTCCGCTGGTCCGCCCCGGCGCAACCATCGCCCGCGGCCAGATCGAGCTGTACAAGAACTGGTACGCGCGGAACGCCAACAAGCAGTGGCAGCCGGCCTATTGCGTGCCGATGAAGCTAGGCCAAGGCGTGGAGGTTCCCGACCCGGCCCGCAAGATGGCAGACCAGAAAAACCAGTCCTTCTACGTGGACATCCACATTCCCAAAGACGCAAAGCCGGGCAGGTACGACGGGCTGCTGACGGTGGAAGTGGGCGGCTCCGGGCAAGTGATTCCGGTTCGGCTGGAGGTGCTGGACTTCTCCCTGCCGGAGCGGCTCGTCTTCTGGCCGCAGCTCAACGCCTACCAGGCGCCCGAGGGCGTGCACGACTATTACCGCCTGGCCCACAATCACCGCTGCGTCTTCTACTTCCGCTACTGGCGGCCGAAGGTCGAAGGCGCCGGCAAGAATCTGCGGCTCATCTGGGACGAATACGACAAGAACGTCGGCCCGCTGCTTTCCGGCGAGGCGTTCGCCGGCTGCCGCCGCGCGGGCGTGCCGATCGAGGCCGTGGCCCTTCCGTTCGTCGAGAGCTGGCCCACGGAGATGACCAAGGCCAACTACAACTACCAGGGCTACTGGCCGGGCAAGGGCGACTCCGCCGATCACATCGTCGCCCACTACATGAAGGCGCCCTACATCGGCGAGGCGTTCAGCAAGGATTACCTCGACGCGTGGCACGCGGCCGAGCGGCAGTTCATCGAGCATTTCCGCGAAAAGGGCTGGAAGGACACGGAGATGCAGGCCGTCTTCGTCAGCAAGAACACCCACCGCATCAAGTTCGGCGTGAACATGTGGTGGACCACCGACGAGCCGTACCACTGGGACGACTGGCTGGCGCTTCAGTGGTACGGCAGGCTCTGGAAGCAAGGGCTGCGCGGCGGCGAGGGAAAGCAGTGGGTCTGCCGGGCGGACATTTCCCGGCCGCAGTGGCAGGGGCGCGTGCTGGACGGGGCGGTCGACACCGTGTATTTCGGCGGCGCGTTCGGCTCGCCGCCGATGACGCGCCGCTGCCGGACGCTCGCCCGCCAGGCCCCGCTCACCCTGCGGGTCTACGGCGGGGCCAACCGCGACAGCGCCTCCAACCTCGGCTCGGTGGTGTGGATCCTGCACGCCTACCTCAACGGCGCCTCGGCCGGCCTGCCGTGGCAGACGCTGGGCAACGACAAGAGCCTGGACGTCAACGACTCCAGCGTCGGCGGCAACGCCCTGCTGGCCCCGGGCGGGCGCTTCGGCGTCTCGGCCGTGGCCGACATGCGACTTAAGGCATTCCGCGACGCCGAGCAGATCGCGGAGTACCTCGAGATCGTCCGCAAGCGCTACGGCCTAAACCACGAGCAGCTCCGGGCCATGGTGCAGACGGCCCTGAACCTGACGGCCGGCACCCGCGCCGGCGCCAGCGCCGACAACGCCGACGCCCTCACCTTCGGTAAGCTGAAGGCCTGGCAGCTTTCCGAACTCCGCCGGAAGCTGGCCGAGCTGATCCTGAAAAAGCCGTAAGCCCTCCGCCGAGGCCCCGCGGCGGCATCGTGCCCGGCGCGGTGGCGGCGCGGGCCCACGCGGGCGAGGCGGTCAGCGGATGCCGAAGAGCCTCTTGGCGTTGCCGGCCCAGATCTTCTGGCGGAGCCGCTGGGGGGCGCTGACGCGGTCCAGCAGCTTCTGGTAGAACTCGACGTAGGGGGCGAACTCGTGCCGGCCGTTGTGGAGGTACGTCACGTCGCTGGCGAAGCAGAGCTTGCCGAGGCTCTCGGGCATCAGCCTGCCGTTGGGGGCGAAGGTCTCGGCCCACATGTTCAGCGAGCGCCGCGCGGCCGTCAGGCCGGAAAGGTCGGCGTAGACGTTCGGCCGCGACCACGACACCTTCCACGCCTCCTCCCACCACGGGTTGGAGAAGTGCGACATGAGGATCTTCAGCTTCGGGAAGCGCCGCCCGACCGTGTCCACGTGGGCCGCCCGCATGTCGCTCATGCGCACGGGCGGGATCTCCGGGGCGTCGCCGGAGAAGCCCAGATAGCCGGTGTGGAAGACCGCCAATCCGCCGCGGTCGGCGAGGAGCTGGTACAGCGGCCAGTACCGCTCATCGCTGTACGGATGCAGCGGGGCGATGAACTTGATGGCCTTGCAGCCCCAGTCCAGCCACCGCGCCATGTCCCCGCCCAGGTCGCGCCGCGGAAGCTCCCGCAGGTAGTACATCGGCACGGGGATGATGAAGTCGCGGCCGAACCTGCGAACGGCCTTGCGGCACATCTCGCCGGGGCCCAGCAGGCCGATGGCGTCGATCCCCTGCCCGCGGATGCGCTTGACGTAGGCCGCCGGCGAGCCCCGGTAGGTGATCGCGCCGAACGTCGCGCTGTGGGTGTGCACGTCAATCCGCCGATACGTCCCGTCCCAGCCGCCGCTGCGCTTGCTCGGGGGCATGTGCTCTCCTTTGCTCAGGCACGTCCAAGCCGAAGCCGGAGCCGATGGTAGGGGCGCGCGGGCGTCGGGGCAAGCCTCCGCCAACGGGCGCCCGCGGCCTTCGCGGACGATCCGACCCGAGACATTTCCGGGGCGGCGCCTTCAGAGAACTTTTTGACGCCGACATCGTAACGAGTAAAGTCAAGACTCACGGAAGGTTGCCTGCAAGGCAACGGGTCTGACAGTCTCGGCCGGCGGCGCCGCGGGCATTGGCGGCCTCTCGGCGCCGGCGCCGCTCGGGTCTCGTGGGCCGGGCCTTTCCGGGTGCCGGCGCGTCTGGCTGGTAAAACGCACCCCAATAAAGGGCACTTCAGCGATGGCCACGTTTAGAGACATCACCCACGAACTCAAGCACCACATGCCCTTTACCTCTATTGGGGTGGTCACCGGGGCGGCGCTGATGCTGGTGTTCGTGTACGCTCCGATGCCGCGCAGGCTTTCCTATCATCTCTTCTGGTCGCTGCATCCACTTCACGTGGTGCTGAGCGCCCTGGCCACCACGGCCATGTACAGGCTGCACGGGGGGCGGAACCTCCTGGCCACGCTGCTGATCGGATACCTCGGGTCCGTCGGCATCGCCACGCTCAGCGATTCGCTCATTCCGTACGTGGGCGAGGTCCTGCTGAATCTGCCTGAGAAGCACGTTCACCTGGGCTTTATCGAGAAGTGGTGGCTGGTGAATCCGCTGGCGCTGGCGGGCATCGGCATCGCCATGCTGCGGCCGAACACGGTGGTCCCCCACACCGGGCACGTGTTGCTGAGCACGTGGGCGTCGCTGTTCCACATGGTCATGGCCATGCAGCACGGCCAGCCGCCGGGCGTCGTCACGCTCGTCCTCGTCCCGGTTTTCCTGTTCGTCGCCGTTTGGGTTCCCTGCTGCACCAGTGACATCGTTTTCCCCCTGCTGTTCGCCAGGCAGAAGCCTCCGCAGGCGGACCACTGACTCCGGCCGCTGGCCGTGGCTTCGCCGCTGGCCGACGCCCCGGCGCGCCGGGCCGGCAGGGCAGCCTTTTCCGGCGCCCGCCCAAGCCTCGATTTCGCCGCCCGGTGAGCGCCGAGAGACGCTGGCCGCGGACGCCGAACGGCTCCGCTCACGCCGCAAGCCACTGCCGGGATCGAATCGCCCTCGGATTTTTGGCGGATTTTATTTGTTTTCTGAGCGCGCTAAGATTACCTATGGTGAGCGTATAGATGCTACGGTGCCCGTGTCCGTACCAAGTTGTTGTTGGTGCAGCCGTTCAAACCTTGGATCGCTTGACGTAGTTGTCGATTGTGCATGGGCTGCTTAACCGCAGGGCACAGCCTCGCCGCTACCGTCAAGCCGTTTTGGAGCGTTGGCAATGAACATCTACGTAGGGAATCTTCCCCGGGACCTAACCAGAGAGCAGCTCGAGGCGGCCTTTGCGGCCCACGGCCAAGTGGAGAGCGTTTCGATCATTACGGATCGGGCTACGGGCGAGTCGCGCGGCTTTGGGTTCATCGAGATGCAGAACGATCAGGAAGGCCAGGCCGCCATTGACGCCCTCAACGGCACGGACCTGGGCGGACGCGTCATCACCGTCAGCGTCGCCAGGCCCAGAGAAGAGCGGCGCGGGGGCGGCGGCGGACGCGGGGGACGTGGCGGCGGCGGCAACCGCGGCGGTGGCGGTGGCGGCGGCGGCGGCCGGCGCTGGTAGTCGCCGGACCCTAAGCTCGATCCAAAGGGCCTCTTGGAGTACGCGGCGCTTTGGATTTAGCGGCTTGATCCACCGGCGCCAATCCCGGTCCGGGCGCTGGGTCGATTGATCACGGCTTCAGCGGGGCGGAGAGGATCCGTCGTAGGATTTCCGCGCGGTACGCGGGACCTTTCAGTTTCGCCAGGGCAAGTCGGTGCGGCCCGGCGGCCTCGGCCGTGAAGCCCAGGGCGCCGTCGGCGTCCACCTCAATCCGCCCGCGCCGGAGGTCCATCTGATCGCCCACCAGGAACGACGCCAGCGACATCACGTCGGCCACGTGGCAGCGCTGGACGTCCTGAATGCCCCTGACGGCGGGGTTGCCCGCGCCCTTGTTGTGCTTCATCAGGACGATCAGCTCCGTCAGCAGCTTGCAGGCCGGGGCGGCGCTGGCGGCGATCGCATCCAGCTCTGTCCGCGTCAGGCCGCTGTCGCCCTGGACGTCGGCGCCGATGGCCGTCCACGCCACGCCCGATCGGGCCACGCTCCCGGCGGCGACGGGGTCGTAGCGGACGTTCCATTCGGGAATCTTTTCCCGCGGCGGGACGTAGCCGGCCAGCGAGACCACGCCGGCGATCTTCCCGGCCAGGGCCGGCTCGGCGCAGACGGCCGCGCCCACGTTGGTCATCGCCCCGATCGTCAGGACGTACACCTCGCCGGGATATCGCCTGGCCGTCTCGGCGATGAACTGATCGGCGGCGGGTCTCCGGCTGATCGGCTCGGCCTCGTCGGCGACGGCCGCCCGCTGGGAGCATTCCTCCGGGACCGTGCCGGGATGCCACTGGAAGCCCAGCGGCCGCTCGTAGCCGGCCACGACCGGCACCTCGCCGCGGCCCCAGGCCCGCAGCAGCTTCCGGGCGACGCGGGCGCGGGTTTCCACGTCGCCGTAGACGACCGTCACCCCCAGCAGCTCAAACTCCTCCGAGCCCAGGGCAAAGCACAGGGCGATGGCGTCGTCGATGTCGTCGGCAATGTCGGTGTCCAGGATGATCTTGATCCTGGAGCGCTTCTCCGGGCTCATCTGATTCTCCTTTGCCTTGGCCGGGCGGCTTCCACGCTTCCACGGATGCCGCCAGAATATATGTGAGAAGCCGGGGGATCGCCATCCGCGGCAACTCGCGGCAGTCGCCGCCGCCGCCCGCGCTGCTGGCGCTGCCGCGGTGCCCGGCGGCTCCGGCCCGGCCGATCAACTGTCGTAGTACAGGTGGAACTCGTACGGGTGCGGCCGGATGCGCATCTCCTCCACCTCCCTTTCCCGCTTCCACGCGATCCAGCCTTGGATGCAGTCCTCGCTGAAGACCTCGCCGGCCCGGAGGAACTGGTGGTCGCCGGCCAGGGCGTCGATGGCCTCCTCCAGCGAGCCGGGGGTCTTGGGGTAGGCGGCCAGCTCTTCGGCCGTCATCTCGTAGATGTTGCGGTCCAGCGGCTCGCCGGGGTCGATGCGGTTCTGGATGCCGTCGATGGCGGCCAGCAGCATCGCCGTCCAGGCCAGGTAGCCGTTGCAGGTGGGGTCGGGGCAGCGAAACTCCAGCCGCTTGGACTTGGGCTTGTCGGAGTACATGGGGATGCGCACCGCGGCCGAGCGGTTCCTGGCCGACATCACCAGGTTCACCGGCGCCTCGAAGCCGGGCACCAGCCGGCGGTAGGAGTTCGTCGTCGGGGCGGCGAAGGCCAGCATGGCCGGGGCGTGCTTCAGGATGCCGCCGATGGACCAGAGGCCGATCTCGCTCAGGCCGGCGTAGCCGTCGCCGGCGAACAGCGGCTTGCCGCCCTTCCACAGCGACATGTGCGTGTGCATGCCGCTGCCGTTGTCCTCGAAGACCGGCTTGGGCATGAAGGTGACGGTCTTGCCCGCCCGCCGTCCGACGTTCTTGATGACGTACTTGTACCACATGAACTGATCGCCCATCTTCAGCAGTGGGGCGTACTGCATGTCGATCTCGGACTGCCCGGCCGTGGCCACCTCGTGGTGATGGGCCTCCACCATGATCCCCAGCTTGCGCAGTTCGTAGACCATCTCCCCGCGCAGGTTCTGATAGGTGTCGGTGGGGCTGACCGGGAAGTAGCCGCCCTTGAAGCTGGGCTTGTAGCCCAGGTTCGGCTCTTCAAAGCGGGCGGTGTTCCAGGCGCCCTCGATGGAGTCGATCCGGTACATGCCGGTGTGCTGGTTCTGCTCGTAGCGGACCTCGTCGAAGATGAAGAACTCCGGCTCCGGCCCGATCAGGCAGGTGTCGGCGATGCCCGTTTCCTTCAGGTACGCCTGGCCCTTGCGGGCCACGTGCCTCGGGTCGCGGCTATAGTTGGCGCGCGTGAGCGGATCGACGATGTCGGCGATGACGCTGACGGTCGGCTTGTCGAAGAACGGGTCCAGGCAGGCCGTGGCCGCCTCCGGCACCGCCAGCATGTCGGAAACGTGAATGCCCTGCCAGCCGCGGATGGACGAGCCGTCGAACCCCACCCCGTCGGTGAACGTCTCCTCGCTCCAGGTCTCGATGGGGAACGAGCAGTGCTGCCAGGTCCCCAGAAAGTCCGTGAACTTCAGATCCACCATCTCGGCGTTGTGCTTCCTGGCGAACTCGAAGAATTCCTTCACTGACATCAAAACGCTCCTTACGAGAAGCCCGACGCCTCCAACGGCCGATCGAGCCCGTCTGCCAACGCGGAACCGAGCCGGCGCCCTACCCGGCGCGCCGTTCACCCTTCGCGATGTGCAGCAGTTGTACCAAACGGGAAGAAAATCGTAAATAACTTTAGCTAATGCTTTTGCAGATACAGGAACGATCCCGGACCTATGCTCCGAAACGACATAATTGTTACTTCAGGTCGCCGTTATGCATCATCTTGTAACTTTTGGCCCCCACATGGCACCTGTGGACAGGCCCTCATCCGCGAATGGAGAACATTTTTGTTATGGCTTGACAGTCAAGCTACGATTTCGTACTCTCATCTTGTACGGCGTTCGGCACGATTTGACAGGATATGGCGGGTAGGGCGATGGACATCGAACGGCGTCTCGATCATGCCAGGCGGCACGCCGGCGAGCTGGCCGCACTGTACAGGATCAGCCAGATCCTCGCCTCGGGCGTCCGCCAGCGGCAGATGCTTGCCGACGTGATGGACGCCCTGGACGCCGAGCTGGGCATGAGGCACGGCACCGTGGTGCTGCTGAGCGCCGACGGCAGCGAGCTCCGCGCCGAGGCCGGCCACGCCCTGCCGGAGACGCGGCGGCGGGCCGTTCGCTACCGCGTGGGCGAGGGCATCATCGGCGGCGTGGTCGCCAGCGGCAAGCCGGCCATCGTGCCGAAGATCTCCGAAGAGCCGCAGTTCCTCGATCGGCTGCACAACCGCCGCCAGAGCTCCACGGAGGAGCTGAGCTTCCTGTGCGTGCCGATTGCCATCGGCTCGGACGTGGTCGGGGCGCTGTCGGCCGACCGAGTCTTTGACGAATCGGCCGCGCTGGATGAATACGCGCGGCTGCTGAGCATTGTCGCCAGCATGATCGCATACGACGTTCAGTCCCGCCGCGAGGCCGCCGCCGACCGCCAACGCCTGGAGCAAGAGAACATCCGGCTGCGAACCGAGCTGGAGGACCGCTTCCGCCCGGAGAACATCGTGGGCAACTCCGGGGCGATGCGCGAAGTCTACCGGGCCATCCAGCAGGTCGCCGGCAGCGACACGACGGTGCTCGTCCGCGGCGAATCGGGCACGGGCAAGGAGCTGGTCGCCCACGCCATCCACTACTCCAGCCCGCGGGCCAAGGGGCCGTTCGTAAAAGTCAACTGCGCCGCCCTCAGCGAGAACCTGCTGGAAAGCGAGCTGTTCGGTCACGAAAAGGGCGCCTTCACCGGCGCCATCCAGTCGCGCAAGGGCCGCATCGAGCAGGCCGAGGGCGGCACCCTGTTCCTGGACGAGATCGGCGACTTCTCGCCGGCCACGCAGGTGAGGCTGCTGCGCGTGCTCCAGGAGCGCGAGTACGAGCGCGTCGGCAGCAACGACACCCGCCGGGCCAACGTCCGCGTCATCACCGCCACCAACCGCGACCTGGAGCAGGCCGTCGAGGCCGGCGAGTTCCGCCAGGACCTGTACTACCGCGTCAACGTCTTTCCCATCTTCCTGCCGCCGCTGCGGCAGCGGAGGGACGACATCCTGCTGCTGGCGGACACCTTCGTGGAGAAGTACTCCCGGCAGATGGGCAAGGACGTGCGGCGAATCACCACGCCGGCGATCAACATGATGGTGGCTTACCACTGGCCCGGCAACGTCCGCGAGCTGGAGAACTGCATCGAGCGGGCGGTGCTGCTCAGCAGCGACGGGGTGATCCACGGGCATCACCTGCCGCCGACGCTTCAGACCTCCGACGCCTCCGACACCGTCGGGCAGGGAACCCTCCAGGGGCGGGTTGCTGTTTTCGAGCGAGACATTATCGTAGACGCCCTGAAGCGAGCCAACGGCAACATGGCCGAGGCCGCGCGCGACCTGTTGACCACGGCGCGGATCCTCCGGTACAAGGTCGAGAGGCTCCGGATCGACCCCAAGCGCCACCGGCGGGGCGGCGGCCGGCGGTAAGGCCCGCCCGCGGGCGAC